>Ga0210044_10003569_pt1 | contig 22100 bp, 18 predicted proteins | sample CryGey13umfilter_2_FD_183959 | JGI IMG/M metagenome (GOLD analysis project Ga0210044, IMG submission 183959) | Groundwater microbial communities from aquifer in Utah, USA - Crystal Geyser 4/9/14 3 um filter (SPAdes) (version 2) | ecosystem: Environmental > Aquatic > Deep subsurface >... | reverse complement strand
ACAAAAACGCTTCGCCACTTGCGCAATTGTAAGGTCTTCCTTCTCGCGGACAGATAAGACTTTACGGCGAAAATCGGATGAATAAGTCATCTTTATAATATAATCAATTTATATGATCTTGGCTATACCATTGCGGGGCGTGTGGCAGATGTCCATCATTTTTTACCCAGGAGTGGTCTTTATATCATTGGCGAACATTTCGAGCCAATTCGTCATGCTTTGTTGGGGATCAAGGGAAGTCGGCCAGAGACTTTGAAATATGTCCATAGCCATGTCCATGCCATTCCGCAATGCCGGAATATCATCAAGGAAATGAGATTATCTGCCTGTGTGCAAACGGATACGGCCGGTGCCGCCGCGATTGTCGCACAAAAGAACGATCCGGCACATGGCGCGATTGCTTCCTCTCTTGCGGCACAGATTTACGGGCTGGATATCCTGATTGATAATATACAGGATTCTGCCCATAATATGACGCGTTTTCTGGTTTTATCAAAAGAACACCAAATTCCGCTTTATCGTAAGGAAGATAAAGTGCTGACCAGTCTTGTTTATACTGTCCGCAATATTCCGGCGGCGCTTTATAAATCTCTGGGCGGCTTTGCCACAAATGGTGTTTCGATTGCAAAACTGGAGAGTTATGTCGGGGAGGGCTTTAGCGTTGCCAGATTTTATGCTGAACCTGAAGCACACCCTGACAATCCTTCTATGCAGCAGGCTTTTGACGAGCTGAAATTCTATGCCGATGACATCACAATGCTGGGAACCTATCCGGCACACCCGCTTCGTTTTTCCTCGTAATGGAGCTTTCTATATAATGGATGTCTTGCCGAATATTTTGAACAGGGAATAAACCAGAAGCGCAAAGATTACGATTCCAGCCAGAATAACATCTTTGCGACTGAAAAAATGGTACATATCAAAATGAACATTTTCGTCACTTTTTTTCGGTTTTTGTTCTTTCTCATTCATATCAGGCGGCTTTCTTTTTAGCGTGTTGCAGGGACTTTCCCAAAGAGGATGCCTTTTTAAGGCGGATACTGGCTTGTGCGGCGGCCAGTCTTGCAATAGGAACGCGGTAGGGAGAGCAGGACACGTAATCAAGTCCGGTTTCCTCACAAAACGCAATGGATGACGGATCACCTCCATGCTCACCGCAAATACCAAGTTTAAGATCCTGTTTTGTGGCGCGGCCTTTTTGAGCAGCGATTTGAATAAGTTGTCCTACTCCGTCCCGATCCAGTGTTGCAAACGGATCCCGGGCAAAAATGCCCTGTTTTATATAGTCATCCATAAAGCTTGCTGAATCATCGCGGCTCAGTCCAAGTGTTGTCTGGGTCAGGTCATTAGTGCCAAAGCTGAAAAATGCGGCATCCTGCGCAATCATATCTGCGGTCAGGGCAGCGCGGGGGAGTTCGATCATTGTTCCGATCAAATAATCAATTTCTACGCCTTTTTCTGCAAAAACAGTCTGTGCCGTCTCTTCGGCCAGCTTTTTCAGGATTGCCAGTTCCTGCTGCATCCCGACCAGAGGGATCATAATTTCCGGTATCACTGTAACCCCGTCCTGCATTTTCATTTCCAGTGCCGCTTCAAGTATTGCGCGCACCTGCATGGCATAGATTTCGGGATAGGTCAGCCCTAGACGGCAACCACGATGACCGAGCATCGGATTGGCTTCATGGAGATCGGCAAGACGGCGGCGGACATTGTCCTGATCCAGTCCGGCACTATGTGCGAAATCGTGAATATCTTCTTCCGATTGCGGTAAAAATTCATGCAAAGGCGGATCAAGCAGACGAATTGTGACCGGAAGATTCTGCATAATACGGAACAAGGCTAAAAAATCATCCCGTTGTGCAGGAAGAAGTTTTTCAAGAGCCTTCTGACGATCCTCCCGTGTACTGGCAAAAATCATCTCGCGTACGTTCTGGATTCGCGCCGGATCAAAGAACATATGTTCAGTCCGGCACAGGCCTATACCTTCTGCGCCAAACTTCACGGCTGTCTGTGCATCAAGCGGCGTTTCGGCATTGGCACGTACACGCATACGGCGATGCGTATCCGCCCATTTCATAATGGAGACAAAATCCTCCGAAAGCTGCGGCTGGATTGTCGGAACAGTCCCGAGCATAACTTCACCTGTTGCACCATCTATGGTGATCATATCTCCCTCGATAATTTGATTATCGGCAATAATCATTGTTTTTGCTTCCGGATCAATCCGGATGCTTCCGGCTCCCGCGACACAGGGACGCCCCATGCCCCGTGCGACTACCGCCGCGTGAGAGGTCATACCACCGCGTGAGGTCAGGATTCCCGCTGCCGCATACATGCCGTGAATATCCTCGGGGCTTGTTTCGCGTCTTACCAGAATAATGGTTTCTCCGGCCGATGCTCTGGCTTCAGCAGCATCGGCGGTAAAGCAGACTGCTCCGTAGGCCGCGCCGGGCGATGCAGGTAATCCTTTTGCCAAAATCGTCTTATGCGCCATCGGATCAAGAGTGGGGTGTAAAAGCTGGTCAAGCGCCTGTGGATCAAGACGCAACAGCGCTTCTTCCTGCGTTACCAGCTTTTCTTCCACCATATCAACCGCAATTTTCAACGCTGCCGCTGTTGTCCGCTTCCCGTTACGGGTCTGGAGCATATAAAGTTTCCCCTGCTGTACCGTAAACTCGATATCCTGCATCTCGCGGTAATGGCGCTCCAGCTTCAGACGGACATCATCAAGCTGCGCAAAAACTTCCGGCATGATTTCTTCCATGGATGGTAAAACACTACCTTCTTTCTTGCGCCCTTTGATTGTCAGCGATTGCGGTGTACGGATTCCGGCGACAACATCTTCGCCCTGTGCATTCACCAGATACTCGCCATAAAAATAATTCTCGCCCGTGGAAGGGTCGCGGGTAAAAGCAACGCCGGTGGCGCAATCCTGTCCCATATTCCCGAAGACCATCGCCTGTACATTAACGGCTGTTCCCCAATCTGCAGGGATATCATGGATTTTGCGGTAGGTTATCGCACGCGGCACCATCCAGGAGTTAAAAACGGCGCTAATCGCGCCCCAGAGCTGTTCCTGCGGGTCTGATGGAAAAGGTTTTCCTGTTTCGCGAAGCGCCAGCGCCTTGAAATCGGCGACGATCTGTTTCCAGCCGGAGTCGCTGACTTCAGTATCCTGCGTGAATCCCTCGTCACGTTTATGTGTGTCTAGAATATCTTCAAAATCATGATGCGCCACACCCAGTACTACATCCCCGTACATCATGATAAAACGGCGATAGCTATCCCATGCAAAGCGTGGATCACCAGATTTTTTTGCCAGACCCTCTACGGTTTCATCGTTCAGGCCAAGATTAAGAACCGTATCCATCATCCCAGGCATCGAAACGCGTGCTCCGGAACGGACAGACACCAATAACGGATTTTGGGCATCCCCAAAGGCCATACCCATTTCCTGTTCCAGACGGGAAATGGCGGCAGTCACTTCTTTTTCTAGAGAATCAGGGTAATTTTTATCATTGCTATAATAGTAAGTGCAAAGAGCGGTACTGATCGTAAAACCCGGAGGAACCGGAAGACCGATAGAACACATTTCTGCAAGATTTGCGCCTTTACCGCCCAGAAGTTCGCGCATATCCGCACGGCCTTCCGTAAGATTTGTCCCGAAACTATATACCCATTGTGTCATGATTGTCTCTTCCCGTCTTTTTACTACCATATATCAAAGGAAGCGTATCTTTTGGCACGCTGAATTGCAATAAAATGCTACAAAAAACCCTTGTTTTTCCATCATTTTTGATTCAGAAAGCGCTCTTTCCAGTCTCCCTGCGCAAGGACTGTAATTTCGCGCTGTGTTTCATGCCCTTCTTGTGCCCTGAAATCGAGGATAACCCTGTCTTCCGGCGCTAACAATCCCAGACGCTGCGGCCATTCTATTATTGTAATACCGCCTGCGAGCGCCTCCTCCCAGCCCAGCTCGTAGATTTCAGCACTATCCTCAAGGCGGTACAGATCAAAATGCCAGAGCGGCGCAATTGATGCTTCATAGATCTGGACAAGAGTAAATGTCGGGCTTGGCACAATCAGGGTCGAATCACCGCATAAAGTCTGGATGAGTGCCCGTGCAAATACTGTTTTTCCCGTACCAAGATCGCCCTGCAGACATAGCATATCACCCGGACGCAGCCTCCTTGCCCACTCCGCCGCGTAGTCCTGTGTTTCTTTTTCACTTGTAACTGCTTGTTTTTCTATATGTTTCATTATATCCAGATTTATTGAAAAGATACTGTAACCTGCATAGAAACTATACTGCGTTCCCGATCAATGAATCAAAGTTTTATTATGACCGTATGATGATTTTAAAATGATGGGTGCAAGAAGCTCTGGACTATAAACCGTTAATATGGCATGACTGTATATGTTAATATGAAAGCTTTTTTTGTTTATGGTCGCGTGCAAAACTCAGCCGAAATCAGACAGCCTTTGTATGAATACCCTATGACATGACAATGCGTTGTACGATGTGGTAAAATATACAGAAAAGACAAGTTTGATTTTCAGGGGTTTTCTATTGATATTGTCGTTATAATTCGCCAATATCACAAATTATCAGCCCTTAAATAGATCGTATAGTCTATGATTTTTGATATTGTCGTTCTTGCCACTCTTCTCATCTCGGCTATTATTGCCTTTTTACGTGGTTTTATCCGCGAGATTCTCACTATTTTTGGTGTTGCGGGCGGGCTTGCAGCGGCATGGTCAGGCGGCGCGCTTTTATTTCCGATTGTCCGTGGCTGGTTCGGCTCGGAAGAAGCCGATGATCCGGGCAAAATTTTTGGGATTATTTCCTATGATATTGCCGCGACAATTATTGCCTATGGTTCGATTTTTATTATTGTGGTCATTGTTCTTTCTATTGCCAGTCACTTTCTGGCGGGCTGGGTAAAATCCATCGGGCTTGGAGCCGTTGACAGGACGATGGGCGTTATTTTCGGATTTTTGCGCGGGATTCTTATCCTTGGTTTTCTTTACCTTCCTGTTCATGTTATGATAGACATAAAAACACAGGATGAATGGTTTAAAGGCAGTAAGACCCGCTTTTATGTGGTGGGAACAGCCGAAGCGATGATGGCGATGCTTCCTGAATCCTTTAAGGAAGACATGACAAAAAAGACAGCAGAAACGACGGAGTCTCTCACGCAGTCTACCCGCGAGAAACTTCAGGAACTGGACATGCTCGGAGACAGGAAGAAAGCAACACCCCCTTCTGATGAACGGGCAGGTCCTGATAATAAAAATTCCGGCGAGATGCCCGAAGATGGTTATCAAAAAAACCAGCGGCAGGATATGAACGAACTTTTCGAGGGTCAATATAATGACTGATGGTTTCCATGATGAATGTGCTGTCTTTGGAATTTATGGCCATGATGATGCCGTAACCATGACAGTTCTGGGTCTCCATGCTCTCCAGCACCGGGGGCAGGAAGCCACAGGAATTGTCAGTTTTGACGGGGGTAATTTTCAATCTCACCGTGCGGCTGAAATGGTCGGTAAAGCCTATGGAGATCCTGCTGTCATGGCGCAGCTTAAAGGACGTGTGGCCATCGGCCATAACCGTTACTCGACAACGGGAGAGACCTCCATGCGTAATATCCAGCCCCTTTATGCCGATCTGGCCTTTGGCGGTTTTGCGATTGCGCATAACGGCAACCTGACAAATGCCATGACACTGCGTAAGGGGCTTGTACAGCGCGGCGCTTTGTTCCAGTCAACTTCCGATACCGAAGTTATTGTCCATTTAATGGCAACATCCTCTGAAAAAAATCCGGTCGACAGGATGATTGATGCTCTTAAACAGGTAAAAGGTGCCTATTCCCTTGTTGCCAGTACAGGTGATAAAATCATCGGCGTCCGTGATCCGCATGGTGTTCGCCCCCTCGTTCTGGGTCGTTTGACCAATAAACAGGGGCGGGATTCCCATATTCTGGCATCGGAGAGTTGCGCGTTTGATATTATCGGCGCTGAATTTATCCGTGATATTGAACCGGGTGAGCTGGTTGTTCTGGATGAAAAAGGTCTCCATAGCAAACGGCCTTTTGACAAGGTTGCGCCGCGTTTCTGCATTTTTGAATATATCTATTTCGCACGGCCTGACAGTGTCATGGAGGATAAATCCGTATATGAAATCCGGAAAAATATTGGCGCCGAACTTGCGCAGGAAGCGCCCTGCCCTCAGGCCGATATTGTTGTTCCTGTTCCGGATTCTGGCGTACCGGCAGCCATTGGTTATGCACAGGCCTGCGGCATTCCTTTTGATCTTGGCATTATCCGCAGCCATTATATTGGCCGGACCTTTATCCAGCCCACAGATTCAACCCGTCATCTGGGTGTCAAGATGAAACATAATGCCAACCGCGCCCTGATTGCCGGAAAAAAAGTTGTCCTGATTGATGATTCTATTGTACGGGGAACAACCTCCAGAAAAATTGTCGAAATGATAAAACAGGCGGGCGCTGCCGAAGTCCATATGCGGATTTCCTCTCCACCCTCGACCCATAGCTGTTTCTACGGCATTGACACACCGGATGCCGAGGATTTGCTGGCGCATAGAAAAACCATTGAAGAAATAAAAGAATTTATTGGTGCTGATTCTCTTGCCTATTTAAGCGTTGACGGTCTATATCGCGCTGTTGGTGCTGCAAAGCGCAATGCCGCTCTCCCGCAATATTGTGATGCCTGCTTTACCGGTGATTATGCTATTGAAAGAACCGATTTTGAAGCGCAAAAAACAGAAGCTAAAATCACACCAATACATGAATGCCGCAAAGGATAAAAAGAATGACGCAGCAGGAAAAACAGAAACAAATGCCTGCAACCGGACAGGCCGAGTTGCTCAAAGTACGTCAGGGAAAATGTGATTCCCTGCGGCAGTCCGGTGCTGATCCTTACCCTTATAAATATGCGCCGGATCATAAAGCGACCGCTTTACATGAAAAATATAAAGATCTTGAAAACGGAACGGAAACAACAGATCAGGTCTGTGTTGCCGGACGGATCATGGCGATGCGCAATAACGGTATGTTTCTTGATTTGCAGGATTCCAGCGGCAAGATCCAGCTTTTCTGTCACAAGGATTCAACACCTGCGGGAGAACTTGCCAAACTTGATTATCTGGATATTGGCGATATTATTGGCGGCGAAGGCACGATACGGCGCACACCACGCGGTGAATTATCCATTCGCGCTGTTAAAATCCAGATGCTTTCCAAATCCATGCGTCCTTTGCCTGAAAAATATCACGGGCTGAGTGATATCGAAGCGCGCTACCGCCAGCGTTATGTCGATCTTATTATGAATGAGGAGAGCCGCAATACATTACGGACTCGCTCCCGCATCATTGCGCTTATCCGGAACTATATGAATGATATGGGCGCTCTGGAAGTCGAAACACCAATCCTGAATTCAATTATGGGCGGCGCTTCTGCCAAACCTTTTGTCACCCATCATAATGCACTGGATACAGATTTTTATCTGCGTGTCTCGCCGGAGCTTTATTTAAAGCGCCTGATTGTCGGGGGTCTGGCCGATGATGTCTACGAGATTGGCCGTCTGTTCCGCAATGAGGGGATTTCTCCCAAACACAATCCCGAATTCACGGCGATTGAAGGCTACCATGTTTATAAAGACTATCACGACATGATGGATCTTGTAGAAAATCTGGTGCAGACGATTGTACTGGATATTCATGGCAGTCTGAAAATACCCTATGGCGACTACGAAATTGATTATTCAAGCCCCTGGAAACGTCAATCCATGCTGTCACTGGTAGAAGAAGAATCAAAAATTGATTTTATGACATTGAAAACAGCCGATGAAGCCCGTACTGCCGCCAGGGATCTTGGTATCTTTGTTGATCCGAAAGCGAGTTGGGGACAGGTTGTTGAAACTGTTTTTGATGCTCTGGTAGAACCAAAATTAATTCAGCCAACACATGTCATGGACCATCCGCTGGATATTTCTCCTCTTGCCAAGGTTCATCGTGAAAATCCGCGTCTTGTTGAACGTTTTGAAACTTTTATCAATTGCTGGGAAATTGCCAATGCCTTTTCCGAGTTGAATGATCCGGCTGTGCAGCGAGAACGCTTTAACGCGCAGGTCGCCGCACGGAACGCCGGCGATGAAGAAGCACAGATGCTGGATGAAGATTATGTTGTCGCTCTGGAATACGGCTTACCGCCGACAGGGGGCTGGGGCATGGGTATTGACCGTCTGGTAATGCTTGTCACCAACTCTTCAAATATTCGCGATGTTATCTGCTTTCCAACGCTCAAACCCAAAAAGAATCCGGATCAATAATATTTTTTCATATAACTTTTTGTTCTGTGCAAAATCGTTTATGATAAGGGAGCCTGTAAAATTATCAAATCAATGCTGGTAAATCAGCGCCGGATTGATTAAAAATCAATAAACAGGGAAGATAATACCAACATAGAAAAAAGGTTTGACAAAATTTCAGAAGAAATCGTTCAGGATGTAAAAAAGCACGAACCGCCTATGAGCGCGCGCGAGGAATGGGCAGAGTTTTTCAAAACAGCCATGATTGCGATTGTGCTGGCGCTTTTGATCCGTACATTTTTTCTCGAGCCTTTTAATATTCCTTCCGGCTCGATGAAACCAACCCTGCAGGTCGGGGATTATCTGTTTGTATCAAAGCCGGCTTACGGATTTTCACGTTATTCGTTTCCGTTGGGACTGGCGCCAATTAAGGGACGTATCTGGGCGGGTGAGAAGCTGCCGCAGCGTGGTGATGTGATCGTTTTTAAATTGCCGACAAACCCTTCAATTGATTATATCAAGCGTGTGATTGGTCTACCGGGGGATCATATTCAGGTGACAAAAGGCCAGCTTTATATTAATGGAGAAAAAGTACACCGCGAGACAGTCGGCCTGACACAATTAGAAGAAGGCGGCATGCAGGCAACCGTTATTGAGTATATCGAGACACTGCCAAACGGTGTTATGCACACTATTTATGAAGAAGGGGATAATCGTCCGCTGGATAATACAGAAGAATATATTGTACCCGAAGGCCATTATTTTGCCATGGGCGATAACCGTGATAATTCTCAGGACAGCCGTGTAACTGGTCTTGTCGGTTACATTCCTCTGGAAAATATCGTGGGACGGGCTTCTTTCATCTTTTTCTCGACCAACGGTTATGCCAGTCTTGCCGAGGTCTGGAAATGGCCGTGGAGTATCCGTTACGACCGTTTATTTCAAATTATTGGGCCTCCCCGTCCTGTAGCGCAGGAAGAATGATGGTTCATGATCCGTTACAGAACCTGCAGACGTGTCTTGGTTATCATTTTAAAAATACCCTGCTTCTTGAACGTGCCCTGACTCATTCCAGTACTGGCGCTGAAAAAAATTACGAACGGCTTGAATTTTTAGGCGATCGCGTGATTGGCCTTGTTATTGCGCATATTCTTTGGGAAACATTTCCCGATGAGGCTGAAGGCGATCTTGCTAAAAGACATGCCGCACTGGTACAGGGTGAAACACTGGCACAACTGGCACGGTTAGTAGAATTGGGAGATGCAATGCAGATTTCCGGCGCGGAACGACTCTCGGGCGGCGCAGAAAATGACAACATTCTTGCAGACGGCCTTGAAAGTGTGCTGGGCGCAATGTTTATTGACGGAGGCCTTGAAAACTGTGAACGCGTCATCAAAAAATTATGGGCAGACATTCTCCATATCATGAAATCGCCACCGCAGGATTCTAAAACTGCCCTGCAAGAGTGGGCGCAGGCTAGAGGTCTGGGATTGCCGGATTATAAAGTGGTTAGCAAAGAAGGGCCGGATCATGCTCCTGTTTTCGAGATCAGTGTCACAATTGAAGGATACCCGTCTAAAAGTATGAAGGGAACATCGCGCCGTAAGGCTGAAAAAGAAGCCGCCTCTCTAATGCTTGCCTATTTAATAGAAACGGAACACTCATGACACAAAACGATCATAAAAAACGGTGTGGTTTTGTGGCGGTGATTGGCGCACCGAATGCCGGAAAATCTACATTGATTAACCATTGGGTTGGCAGCAAAATAACAATTGTTTCTCCCAAGGCGCAAACAACAAGATCTCTTGTGCGCGGAATTGTTCTGCACGAAGAAAGCCAGATTATTTTTATTGATACGCCCGGAATTTTTCGCCCTAAAGAGCGGCTGGAAAAAGCCATGGTTGCCGCCGCATGGCAGGGGGAGGCTGAAGCCGATCTGGTGATGCTGGTTGTCGATGCTTCCAAGAGAAAAACAGATCGTGATACGCTGGATATTCTCGAGAAGCTGGCCGCGCATCATCAGGACAGACCCTGTATTCTGGTTCTTAATAAAATTGACAAGGTTGCCAAGGAACATCTTTTACTGCTGGCAAAAAATCTGAATGAAAAAGTCTCGTTTCTTTCGACTTTTATGGTGTCGGCTTTAAAAGGCAAGGGACTTGAAACTGTGCTGGATTATATCGGGAAACAGATCCCGGAAAGTGTATGGCATTTTTCCGAAGACCAGATCAGTGATATGCCAATGCGGTTGCTGGCGGCAGAAATTACGCGCGAAAAACTGTTTCATAAATTATATCAGGAACTTCCCTATGGTTTGATGGTTGAAACAGAGCAGTGGGAAGAGTTCGATAATGGCAGCGTCAAAATCAGCCAGCTTATTTACGTGGCCAGAGACAGCCATAAAGGAATTGTCCTTGGCAAAGGCGGCTCACAGGTCAAGGAAATAGGGGAGATGGCGCGTCGTGAACTTGAGGAAATTCTTCAAACACGTGTTCATTTGAAGCTCTTTGTAAAAGTGCAGGAAAACTGGCGCGACGATCCTGAAAAATATCTTCTTTGGGGATTGGATTATTCCGCATAAAAAATGTATTTGTGGATAATCAGATTTTTTATGCCGCTGACTCTGGTATTAAAAACATGCTCTGCTAGAATAATTTTATTCAAAAACTTGGAAATTTATTAGAAAATCCGGCTTTGGTTTTGACTATTTTTAATTCTGATTTTTTGTATGTGATGTAATCTTTATGAGGTAAAAAAGCGATGAGCTGGACCGATGAACGTATTGCCGTTTTGAAAAAAATGTGGGGTGAGGGAAAAACTGCTGCGGAGATTGCAAAAGAACTGGGCGGCGTCACAAGAAATGCTGTTATTGGCAAGGCACACCGGTTGAAACTTTCCAATCGTTTGTCACCAATCCAGCAAAACAATAAAAAGGTCACTCTTAAATCTGTTGAGGAGAAAAAGCCGCCGCGTAAAGTTGCCAATGATCCCCGGTCTATGGATCTGGTTGTTAAAAGATTATCTCTTGCGGAACTAAAAGATAAAATGTGCCGCTGGCCTATCGGTGATCCCAAAGATGAGGGCTTCTGTTTTTGTGGTCTGGAATCCATTTCCGGACTCCCTTATTGTGATGGCCATGCCCGGGTTGCCTATCAGGCCGCTTCAAGAAGTCGTGTTTTTCAGGTCAAGGATTTCGAAGAAAAACAGAATGACGATGAAGATGTAAAAGAATCCGCCGTTGCGTAAAAATAAAAAATGTCTCGTAATATGTCTGAATAACAGTAACGTAATTTCAGGATGAGATATTGGTGATGACGGCAGAGAACGGAAAATATAACGGAGACAATAAAAAATCAAACGACGGTGATAACAATGTCATCAGGATGCCCACACTGGCAGAACGGGATAAAGCGCGCCGCGATGAAGAAAAAAAATGGCGTGACTCTTATCGCAAAAACAATCCAGATGCGCCGTTTTTAAATCTACCGCCTGTCACAAAAATTATGATGGCTGTTCTTGTTATCATCCATTTAGCGCTGAATTTTATTCTTGATGATCCGGCGCGGCAATGGGTTCTTGATCACTTTGGTTTCACTCCTGAATATTATACACGCGCCTTTTCTTTCTGGCCTGCTATTGCGGGGTCTTTTACTTATGCCCTGCTGCATGATGGATGGATTCATATCAGTATGAATGTCGTGATGATGGCAGCTTTTGGCGCAGGCGTGGAAAAATGGATGGGAGGACGGCGAATGCTGGTTCTCTTTGTGCTTTGCAGTCTTGGTGCCGCTTTGTGTCATTTCATTTTATCACCTTTTTCAGCTCACACAATGGTAGGAGCCTCGGGCGGAATTAGTGGTCTGTTTGCAGCGGTACTTGTTATGATGCAAATGCAGGGCAGGCTTGGTCATGGCCGCTATGGTATATGGCCACTGGCAGCTTTCTGGATAGGTATCTCCTTTATTTTCGGGTTGCTTGGCGGGCCTGGCGGTAGCGCGATTGCATGGGCGGCTCATATCGGCGGTTTTATTGCCGGATTGATTTTGATAAAACCTGTGTTGAGAATGCCATGAACCGGATTTCTTATAGCGTGATTGTGACAATCCTCTATGAAGTCAAGGCTTTAGAGTGGCTCACCTGGTTAAAAAATGACCATATCAATGATGTCCTTGAGGGAGGCGCGACCAGCGCGACTATTATAAAACGTGATCCTGAAAATGAGACCTCTTCCGGTGTTACATATGAAGTTCGTTATGAATTTGATAACCGGGATATTTTTAAAAGTTATCTGGAAATTTATGCCCCCCGCTTGCGTCAGGAAGGTCTTGAACGTTTTCCCTCTGAAGACGGTTTTCAGTATCGGCGTATTATCGGAGAAATTCTGGAATAACTATTTTGCTGTAATCAGAAGTTCGTTCTGTGGCAAATTATTTTGCAAGGGCAAAATGGCATAGGAATTGGGGTAATCCCAAATGATGCTGTTAAAAGTGCCATGAGGGTGGGCCACCGGAGACCATTTTTCGTAGGTCATACCTGTCTGCTTACAGACCCATTTTTTTTCAGGGGGCGCGGTGGCGGCTTTTTCCTGCCATTCATAAGCATCGGCGCTATGGCCTGACTGATCTTCGAGAGTGGCATATAATTTGTAGAGCCGTGCGGACAATGCAATATCTTCCGCTTTTTGTAAATATTCACGCGCCTGTCCCCATAATTGCGCATCCAGTGCCACTTGCGCCATAGTCAAATGACTTTCTTCACTATCCGGTCTTGAGGATGCCAGTTTTTCAAACCAGCGTAAGCGTTCTGTGCTGCTGTCTTTTTTTGTACGGGGTATCAATGTATCCCATAATTTTATAAGATCAGGATGAGGATTGAGAGCCCATGTTTTTTCTATGACTGTTTGTGCCGCCCTGTTTTTTCCACGTGCCCGATAAAATTCGGCAAGACGCTGGGCAGACGGAACGAAACTTTGATCAAGCCTGTAGGCCTCTTTAAATAATTTTAACGCGCTGGAATCTTCTCCTTTTACAAATGCCTCATCAGCACGCGCCAGAAGCATGGCAATCCTGTCGCTTTGTGCCTTTTGGGGGGTCACGACCTGATAGCGGACGGCATTTTTCAGAGTGTTCTCTGCCAACTGCCATTGATGTTGCTGTAAACCCAGATCATACACCATACGAATGATCCATGGTTGTTCCGGATGCATTTTCCATGCTTTTTGTGCCAGATCCAGAGCACGATTTGTATCCCCCGTCTCCATGGCATGCACGAGAAGACCGCGCAACCCTAGAAAGGCCGTATCCTTATTGGCCAGTAATTTATCAAAAGAAAGTCGTGCTACCTCCTCTTCTCCACGCAACCGCGCCGCTTGCGCTTCCAGCAGGAGAGAGAGCCCCTGATCTTCAGGCCATAAAGCACGATTTTTTTTAGCATGAGCGCTCGCCTCTGCCGCATCCCCTGCAGCAACAGCGCTGAGCCCCTGTGTTAATTCTTTATAGCCTTTTTCGTATTGTTTGTTTTCTTTTCGCTTTCTAAAACGCCCCGGGAGTGCCCCCGCAGCCAGTAATATTCTGTGTAAAAACAGAATAACAGCCACCACGAAAATCAGGCCAAGAAAGACAAGACCCACATGAGCCGTAACATCATAACCAAGCCAGTGGATTTCAATTGTGCCGGGACGTTGCGCGATCCAGATTGCGGCAACGACAAGAAGTCCTATTTGGATTGCGGAAACAAAAGTACGGATCATGACAAAACTCCGGTTTTATAGCTGTTCTTTCCTGTGCTTTAAACTATATAGGCGTTTTTGAATGCTTGCCAGTAATGATCCGGATTTGTTTTTAAAATTTTCACGAAACATCAGCGCCGCCGGCGTGACAATCAGGGTCAGAACAGTTGAAAAAGAAAGCCCGAAAGCAACGGCTGTAGAAAGCTGTACCCACCATTGTGTAGAGGGCGCTCCGATCGAAACATTGCGTCCGATAAAATCGACATTCATTTGCAGAACCATCGGCAGGAGTCCGAGAACTGTTGTAATTGTTGTTAATAATACAGGGCGCAAGCGTTGTGCTCCCGTGCGCAGGATCATTTCCCGTACACTCATTTTACCAACGTAATCACGGTGCATATGATCGAATGTATCAATCAGGACAATATTATTATTCACAATAATCCCTGCAAGGGCAATCACACCGATTCCGCTCATGACAATTCCGAACGGTTGCCCTGTGAGCATTAAACCGATAAATACACCAATCGTTGACATGATGACTGCCGAAAGAATGAGAAGGGCGCTGTAAAAACTGTTAAATTGTGTCACCAGAATAATAGCCATGATGAAAAGGGCAACGACAAACGCTTTCATTAGAAAACTCTGGGCTTCTCTCTGGTCTTCATCTTCGCCTTTGAAGGTGATTTCAACATCTTTTTCAAATTCACTTCGGTGTTTTTCAATCCAGTTTTTAATTTCATCAACACGCGCCGTAATATTTTCCCCCTGCGCGACATTGGCTTTGACCGTCATAATACGGCGCTGGTCACTGCGACTGATGACTCCCGTTGCGGGCTGGGGAATACGATTAATAAAATTGCTTACCGGAATAGATCCCTCGGCTGTTTCAATACGGACGCGGTCAAGCTGATCGAGCGTTCTTTCCTCTAGAGGATGACGAATGACCACATCAATTTCATCATCGCTGTCATTGGGGCGGAACTCTGCAGCCTTCAAGCCATTTGTCACCATGCGTACATATTGACCGATAATGCTGATATCAAGACCGAATTTTGAAGCCTGCGCCCTGTCTACTTTTAATTCCCACTGAATGCCGGGGAGAGGACGTGTATCCTCGATATCGACAAAGCCTCCCAACTCGTCAAAAGCACTCCGCATTTTTTCAACAGCGGCGGGAAGACGCTCCGGAAAACGGGAGCCGATCTGAATCTGGACATCTTTTCCTGTCGAAGGACCCCCTTCCTGCTTTTGTGGTTCGATATAAATACCGGCAAGACCGGCAACGCGGTTTTCAATCTCCTGTAAAATGTCATCTGCCGGACGGCGTTTGTCCCAGTCCATAAACTCTATCTGGATTTGGCCAATTACATCTTCGGATAATTCCGAGCCCTGCTGCGCTGATTTTCCGGCGCGTGTATAAAAAGTTTCAATACCATCCATATCCAGAATTTTTTCTTCTACTTCCCGTACCAGCGCATCCTTTTCATAAATAGACAGGTTTCCCCGGGCGTGAATCAGGATATTGGCAACTTCCGGCTCTATATTCGGAAAGAATTCAACCCCTTTGCCAAATTTGCCATAGGCAATCTGAACACCGATCAGCAATATCAAAGCACCGAGCAGAATCCAGCCCGGGCGATGCAGGGCTTTCTCGAGTATTTTAAGATAAAAACCTGCCAGACCACCGACTTCGTTCAAATCACCATTTTCTGCTGCGGCCAGCGCTTTGAGCATTTTTGGATCAGCCGATCCGGCTTTGCCGAAAACAGATCCGAGAGTTGGCACAAAAATCATGGCCATCAAAAGCGAGGCAGAAAGAACGCAAATCAGTGTCAAAGGGAGATATTTCATAAATTCTCCCACAATCCCCGGCCAGAACATCAAAGGCGCAAAGGCCGCCAGTGTTGTGGCCGTCGAGGCGGTAATCGGCCAGGCCATACGTTTTGCCGCAGCACCATAGGCCTCTTTACGGGGCATACCTTCAGACATTTTCCGGTCGGCAAATTCGGTTACAACAATGGCGCCATCAACTAGCATCCCGACCGAGAGAATAAGCGAAAACAGCACAACAATATTCACGGATAAACCCATAATATAAAGAACAAGAATACCTGTTAAAAACGAGCCGGGTATGGCAATGCCGACAAGTCCTGCTGTACGGATCCCCAATGCGGCAATCACAACAATCATCACAAGTAAAATGGCGCTGATCACATTATTCTGGAGATCGGAGAGCATGCGCCTGATATCGCTGGAGCGATCCTGCGTAAAAGCAACCTCGACGCTTTCCGGCCAGAGTTTCTGTTCTTCTGTGACAATCATCCGGACTTTTTCGATGGTATCAATAATATTCTCGCCAGAGCGTTTGACGACCTCAAGCGCAATGGCGCGCTTGCCATTAAAACGGGCGAAATTCTGAGGATCTTTGAAATTCCGGCGCAGTTCGGCAACATCGCTGACAGTAATGACTGAATCCTGATCTGTTTTAACAGGCATCCCCATAATATCGCCGACATTTTCAAATAGACCGGGGACTTCAATCGCAAAATTTCCAGCACCCGTATCAAGGCTTCCGGCGGCAACGAGTCTGTTCGAGCGGTCAAAAAACTGGATAATATCAATACCATCCAGCCCGTAGCTTTCAATCAAAGAAGGGCTGATAATAATTTCGACCTGTTCATCACGGTCACCGGCAATGCCGGCTTCCAGAACAGAGGGAATGGATTCTATTTTATCCTGTAAATCCCTTGCAAGTTTTAGCAGGGTGCGTTCCGGCACATCACCTGCCAGTGTCACAACCAGAACAGGGAACAGGCTGAAATTAACTTCTGTGACACTGGGTTCGCTTTCCAGTGAATCCGGTAACTCGGGTCTGACTCTATCAACGCCCTTTTGCACATCATCAAGCGCCTTACCCTTGTCAAAACCTGCCTGAAACTCAAGAAGAATATAGCCGCCGCCCTGATAGGCCGACGCTTTCATTTCCTTGACTCCCTCAATGGTTCCCAGTTCCTGTTCCATAGGCCGGAGCAGCAGCCGCTCGGAATCCTCCGGGGACACACCTTCAAGAGCCATTGAAATATAGATTTGCGGAATATCAATATCGGGTTCTGATTCTCTGGGGATATTCAGATAAGCGTAAGTTCCCGCCAGAAGCAGCAGAAGCAGAACACTCAGCACTGTCCTGCTACGGTCAAGCGCAGCATCTATAAGCGGTGCCATCACAGCAGGCCATCCCCTTTTGAGTCAACAGCCCGGACAGTCTGTCCCTGTATGACAAAATCCTGTCCAACGGTGATGATCCGGATCGTTTCCGGCAGGCCACCAATAAGCATGGAATCTGTTTTATCGGATAAAATTGTTATGGGCAGAAATTCAACTTTATTATCTGCATTGACAACTTTAACGCCAATACGCCCGTCATCATCCAGAGACAGGACAGAGGGGGAAATTCTATGGGCTTTTTTATTTTTTGTTGGAATAAAAATTTCGGCCGTCATACCATCAATAATGGCATGATCTTCATTCGGGAAAGAAACCTCAATTTCAAACGTACGGGTCTGGGGATTCGAAGAGGAAGCGATATAAGAAAGTGTTCCTTCCCGTTCCATGCCATTGATAAAACGCGCCCGCGCTTTCCCGCCTGCCGTGAGTTCCTGTACCTGTCTTTCGGTTACAAAACCGCGAATTTCAACAGGATCAAGATCAACGATCGAAAATAAGGGATCACCAATAGCAACATAATCACCGATTTCAATTTGTTGACCGGAAATAATCCCGTCAAACGGTGCTTTGATCTGGATATTACCTAGCGATATCTGCGCATCTTTCAAAGCGGCGCGTGCGGCTTCCAGATCGGCGCCGGCCTGCGCCAGCCGAACTTTGGAATTGAAGCCTTTGACTTCAAGTTCTTTAGAGGCATTATATTCGATCTGGCGCTGCGCCAGCCTTTCTTCAGCTTCGTTGACACGCGCCTGACGGTCGCGCTCCTCCAGTCTGGTAATTACCTGCCCTTCAGTGACATTGTCTCCTTTTTTTGCTGTCATTTCTGTGACCAGCCCCGGAATTTCGGCTTTTAATTCGACATGCCGCGAGGCCTGCGTTCTTCCGGTGACAACAATTTCATCTGTGACAGTTTCGGTTTTGACCGTCCGTACGCGTACATCTATGATTTTTTTTCCGGCAGCTCCGTTTGTTATTGATATTCCGGGCGTTGCCGTTTCTATCTCCTGTTCCGGTTTCGGCGGCATCAGGTGTCCGGAGACAATCCAGCCGACGGAAATAACAGCGACAAGAAATGCAATCAGATATGATTTTTTCATCTTCTTATCCTCTACATTTTTCCTTTGGCAAAATAGATAATTTTACCGGAGACTATAGCACAGGAAAGATTATGTTCCAGAAATTTGATAAGATCAGGCAATTTCCTGATCTTTAGGCTCTTTTGGCGTCCGGGGTCTGTCTTCCTCGAAATCAAACGTGATATTGCCTTCGCGATAATCAATCATTACAAGGCCACCATTGACAAGCTTGCCAAATAAAAGCTCCTCGGCGAGCGGCCTTTTAATATGAGTCTGTATCACACGAGCCAGCGGTCTTGCACCCATCGCCGGATCATAACCTTCCCGCGCCAGAAACTGCCGCGCTTCATCAGAAAGCTGGATTGTGACGTTACGATCTGCCAGCTGGCCTTCAAGCTGGATCACAAATTTATCAACAACCTTGCCAACTGTTTCCTGCCGCAGCGCTTTAAAGGGAACAATTGTATCCAGACGATTGCGGAATTCCGGTGTAAACATACGTGTGATTTCTTCCTGATCATCATCCATACGGACATCGCGCTCAAAGCCCATCGGGGCTTTTGCAAGCTGTGCTGCGCCGGCATTGGTGGTCATGATCAGAATCACATTACGAAAATCAATAGTTTTACCGTTATTATCGGTTAGCTTACCGTAATCCATAACCTGCAGGAGAATGTTGAAAATATCCGAATGAGCTTTTTCAATTTCATCCAGCAGCAAGACACAATGCGGGTGCTTGTCAACAGCATCCGTCAGCAACCCCCCCTGATCAAATCCGACATAACCGGGCGGAGAACCGATCAAACGTGAAACTGAATGCCGTTCCATATATTCGGACATATCAAAACGCTGTAATTCAATACCCATTGTTTTGGCAAGCTGTTTGGCAACTTCTGTTTTTCCTACCCCTGTAGGGCCTGAAAACAGATAGCATCCAATCGGCTTTTCCGGTTCGCGCAATCCGGCACGTGCCAGTTTAATGGAATCCGAGAGAACTTTAATTGCCTCGTCCTGATCAAACACCATTGTTTTCAGATCACGCTCCATATTCTGCAAAGCCGTACGGTCATTCTTTGTGACGGTTTTAGCCGGGATACGGGCAATAGCGGCCACAACGCCTTCAATATCCTTGACCCCGATTATTTTTTTGCGGCGGGCAGCAGGAACAAGCATCTGTGCCGCGCCAACCTCGTCAATAATATCAATGGCCTTATCCGGCAATTTGCGATCACCGATATATTTAGCGGAAAGCTCTACAGCAACACGAATGGCCTCATTACTGTATTTGACGCCGTGATGTTCTTCATAATAGGGCTTCAGTCCTTTGAGAATTCTGATTGTGTCCTCGATACTGGGTTCGTGGATATCAATTTTCTGGAAACGTCTGACCAGAGCGCGGTCTTTTTCAAAATAATTGCGGTATTCCTTATAAGTGGTTGAACCGATACACCGCAAAGAACCACTTGACAAAGAAGGCTTGAGAAGATTGGAGCCATCCATCGCCCCGCCACTGGTAGCACCAGCGCCAATAATGGTGTGAATTTCATCAATAAAAAGAACCGCGCCGTCCGTTTTTTCCAGTTCGGAAATAACCGCTTTCAGACGCTCTTCAAAATCGCCGCGATAGCGCGTTCCGGCGAGCAGTGTTCCCATATCCAGTGAAAAAATCGTTGCATCAAGTAACACTTCCGGCACATCACCTTCAACGATACGTTTGGCCAGTCCTTCGGCAATAGCAGTCTTCCCGACACCAGGATCGCCAACATAAAGCGGATTATTCTTGGAACGGCGGCATAAAATCTGGATGGTGCGGTCAACTTCTTCCTGACGGCCAATCAGAGGATCAATTTTTCCGATTTTGGCTTTTTCATTTAAGTTGATACAATAGGTATCAAGCGCCTCGTGGCCTGATTTGACAGTTTTTTCTTCATGCTCGGAAGCCCCCGTTGCCCCGGACGGGTTTTTCGGTTCGCTATGACCCGGTACTTTGGCAATACCATGAGAAATATAATTAACCGCATCAAAGCGTGTCATATCCTGTTCAACCAGAAAATAAACGGCATGGCTCTCCCGTTCGGAGAACAAAGCAACAAGAACATTTGCGCCCGTCACTTCTTCGCGTCCGCTGGACTGGACATGAATGGCCGCACGTTGCAGAACACGCTGGAAAGCCGTTGTTGGTTTTGACTCTTCTATTTTACGATCAATCAGATAAGTTAATTCATTTTCCAGATACTGCTCTAGCTGATCACGTAAATCCGGTAAAGAAATGCCACAGGAACGGAGAACCGCCATAGCATCCTGATCATCTGTCAGCGCCAGAAGCAAATGCTCCAGTGTGGCATATTCATGATGCTTGCTGCCGGCGATAGCCAGCGCTTTATGCAGGGTCTGTTCAAGGTTTCGCGAAAGCATTATTCTTTCTCCATCGTGCATTGTAGCGGTTGTTCGTTCATACGGGCAAAATCCATAACCTGCTGGACTTTGCTTTCTGCCACTTCATACGTAAATATCCCGCAAAGTCCGACACCGCGCCGATGGACATGCAACATAACATCCGTAGCTTCCTGCCTATTCTTATTGAAAAACCTTTCTAAAATATGAACAACAAACTCCATCGGCGTATAATCGTCATTTAAAAGTAAAACTTTATACATTGACGGCTTTTTGGTCTTGGGGCGTGGTTTTAACAGAATACCCGCCTGTTTGCGGTTTTCCCGTTCAAAATCATTGCCAGAATCATCGCCATCCTGCGCTTTATGCGGTTTCTTTAAAGAGATATCTTTATTATCGGTCATTTCAAGGCTCTCATATTCTCTCAAGAGTCCGGTTTACAGGGGGTGTTGAAAAATATTTCAGGGATCAGTGACTCTTCGGTGACATTATTGCTTTCAATCGCGGAAAGAGGAAGAAAAACACCGCCCAAATAAGCCTGCGCGCCACATTCCTGTCGGCAACTGGCATCTCTCTGTGTGTCAAACAGAACCATGTCCTGCTCTATACTGATATTGATAACACAGCGTTCCTGCGGGTCTGCGGATTCATAGCGCCAGCCTGTTTCTGTTGCCTTTGCATTCCCGATAATACCGCAATGGGCGCCGGAACCAAACCAGTAGGACAGCCCGAAGTCCAGACTTTTATCTTCCTGAATAATATAGCTAAACACATTATGGGCTTCTGTGGCAGTGACGCATAACCCCCCTTCATTCTCATAATATGGCGCCGGACAGTTTCCGGAAGCTGTACGTGGCGCGATGCTTTCGCCATGGTTAATGTTACAAAGTCTGGCGCTTTCCAGCGCCTGATTTTCTTTCTGTAGTGCTGCTTCGGACAGACGAGGATCAAGAAAAATCATGATACTGACGAGGGATAGGAATAAAAATATTTTTTGAATCATATTGTCCTGTTTCTTTGAATAATCTCTTTAAATATTAACAGGGAATTATAAAAACGGCAATGTTGCATATATATAAGTGCTGGCCTAAAATTTCCATTGACACAAGCCTTTAACTTTTCTTAAATCACTGGAAATCGAGAGTTAAAACAGTATAATGCTGTCTTTGATTTTACGGCACACAGTTTTTCATGAATGAAGGAGCAAAAAAAGATGGCAAAAGAGAAATTCGAACGTAACAAGCCGCATTGTAATATCGGGACAATTGGTCACGTTGACCATGGCAAGACGACGCTGACGGCGGCGATTGCGGGTCAGTTCGGCGCGGGCGAGAGCGTGG
>Ga0210044_10003568_pt1 | contig 22109 bp, 18 predicted proteins | sample CryGey13umfilter_2_FD_183959 | JGI IMG/M metagenome (GOLD analysis project Ga0210044, IMG submission 183959) | Groundwater microbial communities from aquifer in Utah, USA - Crystal Geyser 4/9/14 3 um filter (SPAdes) (version 2) | ecosystem: Environmental > Aquatic > Deep subsurface >... | reverse complement strand
CATAGACATTGTTTGCTCGTAGGTTACATCCCGGGCCTGAACGGACAGTACCACAAACAGTGCCAGTGCAATCATTGTTACTCGTTTCATTTTGACCTCCCTTTTTTCAGTCGTCGCCCTCAATAGAGCAAGGGTTGTGCCAGAATTGTTGTCCGCTCACTTGGTCTGTAAAAGGGCTGAGGCCTGTTCTTTTTGTATCTATTTTTGTAAGTGTGTTTTATGTCCTGTAATGGTCCCATGGGGCCGAATCAGGGAAAATGGAGAAAGGTGACAGGCCTCACTTCCAGGTGGGACTTCCTGCGGTTGACGACGGGAGGGTAGGGCTTTTTGGAGAAAGGGATGACCCCTTTTCAGGACGCCTTCAGAATAGTAGAATTTTCAGAGCGATGGCAATGAGAACGAACCCGCCGGCTATGGACACCTTCTGGCCGAAGCCCTGTCCCAGTAATCTCCCGAACTGAATCCCGAGATAGGAAATAATTCCAGTTACAATGCCAATTATGATGGCAGGAAGGATGATGGACATCCCAAGGAGGGAAAAACTGACGCCCACTGCAAGTGCATCAATGCTGACACTGGTGGACAGCGCCATGAGCAGTATGCCTCTTGTCGGGTCTTTTTGTTGAGTTTCTTCTCCTTCGAGGACGGCATCCCAGATCATCTTAATGCCCACACCAAGGAGCAGAACAAAGGCAATGATTTTGTTCCATCCCAGAAGGTGTGCGCTGATTGTGTTCCCGGCCAGCCACCCGATCACGGGGTAGAGCGCCTGGAAGAGGCCGAAGTGAAAGTAGATTCGAAAGGCTTGTCGTTTGGAGATATCTCCAAGGAAGACGGAGGTGGAGATGGAAACTGCCAGTGCATCCATGGCAAGGGAAACGGATATGGCCAGCAGGGTCAGAAGATTGGGCATATCAGTGACTTCTTTTCGCGATGAACCTGGCGATTCCAGCAAGAAGTTCGGATTCCGGAATATCTTCCAGTGCCTGAAGTGCTTCATGAAGGAGGGAATCGGCGAGTTCAGCGGCGCCGTCCCGTCCGTAGAGTGCAGGGTATGTGATTTTGTGTTGTTTCCGATCTTTTCCCGGTGTTTTGCCGAGCTGGGCGAGGGTGGCAGTTTCGTCCAGGATGTCGTCCACAACCTGAAACAGGAGTCCGATTTTCTCTCCGTATTTCCTTAATGAGTGCCATGGCTTTTCAGGGATTTCCCACAGAAAAGCGGGCACGAGGCAGGAAATTTGAATCATGGCGCCGGTTTTTCTCACGTGTAGCTGCTCCAGAAAATCCGCGTCCCCGGTGTCCGGATGTTCCATGTCCATTACCTGTCCTGCCACCATACCGCGGATTCCGGCGGCCCTGGACAGTTCTCTAATGAATCGGAGTTTTCCGGAAGGGGAAATGCTGTTGTCCATTCCAGCTGCGGCCACATGGAAAGCCTCCGTCAACAGGCCGTCTCCGGCCAGTATTGCCAATGCTTCCCCGTACACCTTATGGCTGGTGGCCCTTCCCCGTCGGAAATCGTCGTCATCCATTGCCGGCAAGTCATCGTGGATCAGCGAATAGGTATGAATCATCTCAATGGCCAGTGCTGCAGGCACAACCAGCCTGGGGTCTTTCCCCAGTGCCTTCGCGGCGGCAAGGGCGAGGATGGGGCGGATTCGTTTGCCTCCGGCATGGTAGGAGTAAGCCATGGCTTCCCCCAGTACCGGTGCTTGTGGGAGAGTGAAGGGAAAGATACTTTCGGCTTCTTTTTCAAAAAAATCTTTCAGCTCTGCCAGCTGCTCAGGAATTGTCCGGGACATCAAGGGGGACCTCCTGGTTCAGCGTCTCCACAAATTTTGTAATTTTCCCTCTGGCTTCCCTGAGCTCAGCGGAAAGCTCCCGGATGAGGCCGACACCTTCTTCAAACCGGGTCAATGCCTCTTCCAGTGCCAGGTCACCCCCGTTGATGGCTTCGACGATCTCTTCCAGGCGATTCATTTTTAGTTCAAAGTTTTTCTGACTCATGACTGCTCCTTTTTCTCACTATAGAGTACATGACAGAGCGCGAATCCGTCAACAAAGCGAATGTTGACTGTATCGCCGATATGAAGCTGCTCCACTTTTCGGAGCAGTTTTTTCCCATCCTTCGTGAATGTGGCGGTAAATCCCCGCTCCAGAACGTTGAGCGGATTTACCACGTTGAGGGTCCTTGTGAGTGCGTTCAGTTGTTGACCGGATTTATCCAACCGTCCGGTCATGTTGGCAGCCAGCTGTCCGGACAGGGCCTGAAGACGATTTTGAAAAACCCCTATCCGTTCCCGCATATAAGCAGGGTGGAGGCTTTTCTCAATGCTCTGGAAATGTGTTTCTTTTGTGTTCAGATGTCGTTTCATGCCGGCTGTGAGATTATCAGCAAGGCCATCCAGCTGTTGTTCGCGCTCCGGGAGAAAACGAAGTAGCTGGTCCCGTAGTCTTTCCGCCACCATATAAAATTTTGTAATTTCGGGATTCCGATCCCGCTGACGGAGCATAGCGGTGACAAGGGTATCGCGAACTTTCAGAAGCTGCAGGCCTATGGCCTGTACATTCTCGGCAAAATAGCGCCCAGCGGCTGTAGGTGTCGGAAGGCGAAGGTCAGCAACCAGGTCGGAGATGGGCGTGTCTTTTTCGTGGCCGATAGCCGAGACTACCGGGGTCTCGCAGTCAAAAATTGCCCGTGCCAATGCTTCATCATTGAAGCAGAACAGGTCTTCTTCGCTACCACCTCCCCGGGTTATCACAATTGTGTCCACGTCTGCCATTTTATCCAGAAGTTCAAGGCCCCGAATGATGGTGGACGCTGCTTCCGTTCCCTGGACCGACGCGGGAAACACGACAACCGAAAGCCTTGGGGCAGCTTGAATCATTCGCAGAAAGTCCCGGATTGCTGCGCCGTTTGGAGAGGTGATGAGTCCGATTTTTCCCGGTATGGCAGGGACCGTTTTCTTATGGATTTCGTCAAACAGGCCTTCTTTCTGGAGCTTATCTTTCAGTTGTTTCAACCTCAGCGCAAGTTCACCTTCTCCCGCAGGTACGACCTTCATGACGTTGAGCTGATAGGTACCGCGCTTGTCGTACACGGTAATCATGCCGAACGCATAAATTTTTGAGCCATTTTCCAGTTGGAAATCCAGAGTCCGGGCAAAATTAGCAAAAAAAGTACAGGGCAATACTGTGTCGTTCTGGTCCTTCATTGAAAAATAGATATGCCCGGCCCGGGAGCTGGATAGAGAGGTCACCTCTCCCACAATCCATATCCTGGATAGCGCGGGTACCTCCAGCTGGGTTTTGATAATTCGAGTAATTTGACTGACAGTATATGCATCATCAAGTGTCAATGGTTATGCCTCCACTCTTGGGTTTCAGTTCAAGTATCTGGTACCCCAGATCCGTTACTTCCGTTTTGAGAAAATCGGAGCTTCCCTCTGTCGCGATGGCGGCAACAGTGCCACCGCCAGCAGCCCCGCACATTCGGAATCCGGCCACAAGGGGAGAGTTCTCAAGGAATGCAAAGAGGTTTTCTGTCTGAGGAAGGAGCGAAACCGGTAGAGATTTTCGTACATCATAATCTTCCCGCATGTGACGGGCCAGGCTGTTAACATTCCCTTCTATCGCAGCGTTTACTGCGGAATTACCAATGTCAGCCAATTGGTAAAACGCGCTTCTGATCTGGCTGGAATCAAGAAAACCTTTGACCATTTCCCAGTTTGGCGCTCCGGAAAAATGACAGATACCGGTAAAAATGAGCACCATACGGTCCCGCAATCCATCCGGTATGGGTATCGGGTTGACAGTCAGCGTTCCTGCCGGAAAACGAATGCAATTCATGCCGCCGAAAAGAGGTGCAATGTAGTCCTGGACTCCTGTGGGACAGGCAATAATTCTGGCTTCAATGTCAGTAGCCGTACGGACAATTTCCATTGGCGTCAATTTAATCTCGAGTGCCTCAGAGAGGCCGGAAAGCAACGCAGCAAGGATGACTGATGACGTGCCAAGGCCTGAGCCCCGGGGAACATTGGAACGCACGGTTACCTTGAAACCCTGTTCTGTAAGAGGGCCGAAAAAGCGCATAGCGGCGACCGAGAGACTCAGATCCGGGTGGGTGGAATGAATCAGCCCGATCAGTCCTGTGTCTGCATTGACCACTGTGCTAGGGCCTGAAATTTGTTCGATTTTTATGGTTATGCCATCGCTCAACGTGCAGTTAAGTGTCACAGCATTGGGAATAATGGCGGAAATGGGCCAGATGTCCAGCGTGCCCCCGCCGAGATCTACCCGGACGGGGGCACGGATAATTCTAGATATCATTGGGTTTTGACGCGGAGCTCATCCAGCTTTTTTCGGGCGAGTCGTGCCTCCTGAGACAACGGAAATTTCTTAATTAAGTCCTGAAGTTCCACCACGCCGACGCCAATACTGTTGGAAGCCAGCAGACTGAGACCCTTGCGCAGTATTGCCGCGGGGAGCACATCACTGTCCGGATAATCGTTGATAACCTTCTCAAACTGGGCGATAGCATCCCGGTATTTTTCTTGTTCGTAGTAACACAGCCCCAGCCAGTAAAGGGCGTTGTCCACTTTGTCTGAATCCGGATAGTTGGTAGCAAAATCCTTGAACCCGATGGCGGCAACGTCGTAATGGCCTTGCAGGTAGTTGGTATAAGCGGAGGAAAACACAATGTCCGGCGAACCGATATGCTGCATCGACTGTGTAGCTGTGGACTGACTGTCCGGCTGTCCCGTTTCCGGCACCTTTCCCGGTCCCGGTCCGTTCAGATTTATAATCTTGCCGAGTAGTATGGTCATCTTGTCGTTGAGATCCCGAACCCGCTCAAACAGAATGTTGATATTTCCGTTGATTTCCTCCAGGGTGGCCTGCATGTCCGCCTGGGTCCGGTTGGCAGTTTCCCCGTTTTCAGTGTTGCTCCCAAGTTGTTCAATTGCCTTGGTCTGTTCCGCCTGATCTTTTTGAATTCTCCAGATCTGACTCTTAATATCCGTAATGTCCTGGGCAAGATTGGACTGTTCCACGCAGGATACTGCTGTCATGAGCAGCAGTGTCGCCGCAATCCATTTCAACATAATGCCTCCCTATTTCTCCACAATCACGAAGTGGCATCGGCGGTTCTGGGACCATGCCCATTCTCCATCGCCCTGGACTTTCGGCCGCATTTCTCCATAGCTGATGGTTCTCATGCGGGTTGACAAAATCCCAAGGGAAATCAGGTAGTTCTTGACACTTGTGGCGCGCCGGTCACCCAGTGCCATATTGTATTGTTCTGTCCCTCTTTCATCGCAATGCCCCTCAATGACAATCTTAACACTGGGATGCTGCTGGAGCCACTCGGCATGTTTTGCCAGCATATCCCGGGTAGAGCCGGTCAGGACGGACTTGTCAAAGTCGAAATAAACATCCTGAAGTGTTTCTTCCCGGTTAAGATCATCAACGCTCTTGCCTGAAAACGTATTGTTTCCCAGTGTGTTTTCATTTATTTCGCTGTTGTCCAGTGGTGATTCGGTCACCGTCTGAGCCTCTGGTTTTGGCTGAGGCGGTGGAGCTGGACTCGGATTCGGGGCCGGGGCCTTGTGACAGGAAACTGCCAGCAGGACAACGGCACAAACAGTAAAGATTGCTCTCAATTTCATCTGCTTCCCCCTGTATAATTTCTGAGGTCGGGTTTATTATACCTCATCCTGTTGTTTTTTAAAGGAAAAAGGGTGAAGAGTTCAGAAAGAACGGAGAATGCCCAGTTCGTTGATTTTCTCCACGCCCACGCAAAACGCTCACTCTTTTTTTTCTTTCATTTAACATTTATCACTTAACATTCAGCACTCTGATTGCGCCGCAGGCGCAATCAGAGGACCCAGTTGAGGACAGTTTTGTCTGCAAGAAAGGCGGCTGCCTCGGGCAGGGGGGATCCTGAAATCGGGAGAGCATTGATAATGACGGAATGTTCTGGCAGTTCCACTGACATGTCAAAAGCGCGGAGTCCCCGAACACCACTGGCAAGCCGTTTCCCTGACGGGTCTACAACGCCGTTGATTTGCAGCCCTTCTTCCAGCAATGCGTCAAGGAGGGATTTCCCATACCGCCAGATTCCGAACAGATAGAGCGGTCGATTTGCCAGGGGATCAAATTCCCGGAAAAAACGAGCCTTCTGCCGGAAAAGACGATCCTTTTTCAAGTTGGGATTGGTTCGGATTTCCCGGTTCGGATGATCGCGCCACTGCAGAAGTCTTTCCGGAAGTTTGGCCAGTTTTGCGCCGGAGACAAACGAACGAAAAATGAAATCGTAGTCTTCGGCAAAGCCGGTGTCCTGATACCCGCCCATGCGACGAAAGAATGAACGGGAGCCGAAAAAAGTGGGATGGACCATGGGGCTGTCCACGTAAATGTTCCGGCGCATGTCCACATCTGTCAGGAGAGAGTTGTGCCACTTCTGAAAGCTGTGGACTCCCTGAGAGATGTTTCCGGCATCACAGAAGCAGGTGACACAACAACCGCACAAGTCCACGTCGGGGTGAGAGTGCATAAACCCAAACTGTTTCCGGATGCGGGCCGGATGCATGAGGTCATCACCGTCCATTCTGGCGACAAAATCCCCTGTTGCGGCATTTAGTCCAATATTCAGCGCGGTGACAATCCCCTGTGATTTCGGCAATTCAATGATCTGAAGCCGGTCATCATGTTGAAGGGAGCAGAGCTTTCTTGCAGTGTCATCGGTGGAGCCATCATTGACGACAATAACTTCCATGTCATTGAATTCCTGATCCATGACTGAGTGCAGGGCGACTTCAATATAGTCTTCCTGATTCTTTACCGGCATTATCACGGACACTCCGGGCATTTTCCCTCCATGAACATGTAGGAAATTCAGCTCTATTCCCAGCATGTATCATATCACTGTGTCCGGTGAGACGGGTGATTCCTGTGAACGGGAGGAATATGATGGCATCCAGGAAGACAGAAGAAGGCATAAAAAAATGGACAGGGCTTTCTCCCTGCCCATTTCAGACAAAGATTAAACGCTGATGGAATCAGTCATCTCCTCCATTTGGGCCATTATGGCATTGATAGCAGGAAACACCACTGGTGCCGCCCCGTAATCCGAGCCGTGGCATGTCGCACACGATGTGTATCCATTGTGTTCGACGTAATTCCCATGGTCATTCCTCCATCCGTCCGGGTGGGGGCTAACCTCATGGGGATTCTCACCGGTTCGTCCATCGGTGTGACAGACGGAACAGTCTCCAAGGGGACCGGCCTTGCCCTGCAGCAGAACATTCTGTTCATTGTCTGGCGCGTATCCCGAAGGAAGAATCGCGTGAGTGGAGCCATGACAGGATTCACAATACATGCCGCCATGGCCGGTTGTGAGACGGAACAGCCGGTTCTGAGGTGTTCCATATTCATGGCAATTACCGCAATTGGGTTCGTCCAGCCAGGGTTCACGGGATCCGTTGCCTACATCTGCCATAGTCCCGTGGCAGTTGGTGCAATCCATGCCCTGCTGAAACATCGTGCCCCGTAAACACTGGGTATCCGGACCCGGATGGCAGTTGTAACACCCATTGATGCCACTGGGAACTTTGTCCCTGTGTTTCATGTGGATAACGTGTGACAGATCATCCTGAGAGCCGGTTGTCCCCAGTGCGTTGGAGGTATGACAGGAGGCACAGAGTGCCGGCCGGTTGTCCATCAAATGCGTTCCCTCTTCTCTGTAGTGGAGCGTGAGGATGTTGGTCCGGTAAAAGCCGGTGGAAATTCCCTCTACACCATTGTCCTCATGGCAGTTTGAACAGTGCATTTCATTGGAAACAGGGGCAATCGTCCTTGTTTGGGCCAGAATGTTTCCGGCCGAGTCTTTTGCTGTGACAATGGCGGTCTGGTAGTAATTAACGCTTCCATCGTCATTGTACTGGGTCAAGGGGATTCCTTCCGCAATGAAATGATCGTTCGTTGCATCCATCTGGTCCGCAAGACGTTTTCCTTTCAGACCCGTATCCGGAGCAAGTTGAACGCCGAATAGTTTATCTTCGTAGCTCCAGAAATTTGTTTTCCCAACGGAAGTGGTATTGTTTTCAAATGCGTATGTGACCGTAACTCCACTCGTAACGATTTCGGGCGTAGCGCCTTTGTGGATTACCTGTGCCCAGAGGTTGTTGTACGGCGGCAGGATAGAAAAAGTGGAAAAATCATCGTCGTAGCAATGCATCCCAAGGTCATTCCATGCGATCACCACATAATCAGTCGTTGCATTACCCCCAGTGGATGGCACTTCATCTGCGGGCACTGCCTGAGTGAATAGCAGCTTCTCATTCTGGATTCCGGAAATATTCAACCCTGCCAGCGATACCGACGCAGAGGCATAGACTCTGACACAGCGGTCCCATGGAAAATCAACGCCGAACGCATCAGCCTCATTCAGTACGAAAGCTGCTCGACTGTGAGCCGGCATTGATCGACTGAATGAACCCAGAATCTGAGCATTCCCGTCGACTGCAGAAAACTGGACAGTTGTCGCCTGGTCCGCCGTGTTGGTCACCGCCAGTCCTTTCCAGGTAAGGGTCTGGTTGTAGGTGCCAAAGTTGTAAGCTAGTATTGGAGCGGCTGTTTCGGTCAACCGGAATTCGGCTACTCCGCCATAATTTCGATTTCGGTATACCACCCGGAACGACAGGCTTGAACCGTCGGATACTTGAATCAGTCCGGAACTGCTGTTGGGGAATTGACTATCATACAGGTTGATTTCGCGATAGCCGAATGCTCCAAGCGTGAAGCTGTTTGTAAATACGGCATCTCCTGCCTCGTTGAAGAGTTTCAGGTCGAAAACGGCTTCAGATCCCTGGAGGTTGTCCACGATCAGGAGGCAGTCCCATGTGTTCCGTTCTGAAGGGATGTGTGGTAAGACGTAGTTTTTTCCTCCACTCGTTGCCGCTCCGGCATTCGTTGTGAATGCGCCGAAGAAGAATAGGATGAGTGCCACCATAATCATCTGTTGTCTTTTTCTCATGTTTCCTCCTGTCCTGGTTGGCCGTCTTGTTGCAGTTCTGCGAACAAAGACCCCGTTATCGCACGATTTATTCCCGCCTGTCGGGTTGCAGTATAATATGCGAATATGCTTATAAAATGCAAGAGGCATCGACTCTTTTCTGAACAAATGTGAGACAGCTCACCAAATAGGAACAGTTGTTGTTGGCTTTAAGTGAATGCAGTGCTGTAGGTGAAGGAAAAGGTGTGTATTCAAATGAATAACTATCCGGAAGATACACGGACTTGTAATTAGTTTTAGATTCATAAAGCCTTTGAATAGGTGCATTTCCGGGGATTACCCGATGTGACGCAGTTCCATCTTGAGACTGAGGCAGCTGAATACACTGCCCACTCTTTCAAGTCACGGCCTTAGCTCTATCCTTAGTTTTTCCTTCTTCCACCACAGTTGACGATGATTCTGTGTGTGTGTATAATCAGGATTGAAATTTTGGGAGGGAGATGCCCGATGATTACTGGGTTCAACACAGATGTGAAACATGGCGGCCGGCTTTTCCATGTCCAGACGGAAGATAAGGGCGAGTCCAACCCCAAGATTGAGAGTTTGATTTATGTCGGTGGACAGATTCTTGATTCCATTCGCTTTGACTATTCAGAGAAGATTGTGGATGGATTTGACGAGACGTTGATCACACAGCTGATGGAAGACCAGCATCGCAGGGTAATCCGGGATATCAAAGTGGGCAAGTATGATGAGGGGGATGACGCTTCATTGGATGAGCTCCTTTCGAAAAAGACCCTTGATGAGGTGGTGCTGGCCTATCTTAACCATTCCAGCGCCAAGGATGAAATGATTCTGGTTCTGGAGGATGAAGGGCAGGAATTTCGGTCCGGCTCCAAAATTCACCTCAAATTATCTGCGATGGCGAGAAATGGCGGCGATCCGGTTTCCCGGGTTAAGGTGATGGTGAAAATTCTGAGCACACAGCAGGAGCCCACACTGGTAACGGAAGGGTATACCGATGGTGCCGGGATTTTTGAGACAGCCTTTTCCATTCCGGAATTGTCGGCCGGTACGTTTACCCTCAACATTGAGGGGGAACACGGCGAATATGAATCTGCAGATATCAAGTATGTGATCAGGACTTCATAAATGAATATAGACCGTAGAGAAATTTTTATGATGTGCATGGCGTGGCTTTTCCCAGGCCTGGGCCATTATCTCCTTGGACAGAAACGCCGTGCCTGTGTGCTCGGTGGGATCATTGTCTTTATGTATGTTTACGGCATTTATCTTCACGGGCAGGTGTACACTCCGGGAGACGAAAATGTCCTGTTCCAGTGGGGTGCGCTGGTGGAACTGGGATTGGGCCCATTATATGTGGCTCTTGCGTTAACTCCATACAGTGCGGGTATAGTCAAGAGCTTCACTTTTGAGTTTGGAACATCTTTTCTGATTACTGCCGCAGTCCTGAATTATTTTGCCATTATTGACGTGATGGACGTCATTCGGGGGCGTCACGAAGTTGAAAAGGGTGTTCCGGTAAATTCTGAAGAATAAATAAGGCAACATTCTCATTATAAAATAGATTCCAATTTTTCTCACCTTATCTTCCCCTTGCGGTTTGCTGCGTAATGTTGTTAAATGTCAGTATTGAACGATGATTACGGGAGAGTGGAATGAAGGTTCTCGTGGTTGGCGGCGGTGGACGTGAGCATGCGCTTTGCTGGAAAATTGCATCCTCAGAACTGGTGTCCCATATTTTCTGTGCTCCGGGGAACCCCGGAACTGCGGAAGTTGGGGAAAATGTGCCCATCGAAGCTGGAAATCTGGACGCATTGCTGGAGTTTGCCCTGGAAAATGACATTGACTTAACGGTGGTGGGACCTGAACAACCCCTGGTGGATGGCCTTGCCGACCGGTTTCGAGCAGTTGGACTGGCGGTATTTGGACCATCCCGGACCGGGGCGATATTGGAAGGCTCAAAGGTTTTTGCCAAAGAGTTTATGTTCCGCCATGGCATCCCCACTGCGGCCAGCCATACCTTTGACAATCAGGAAGACGCCCTTACTTTTCTGTCTTCCGACGACGCGGAGGTTCCCCTTGTCGTAAAGGCGGACGGGCTTGCGGCGGGGAAAGGCGTCCTCCTCTGTGAAGATTTGAAGTCGGCTGAATCGGCTATAGAAACAGTCATGGGAAAACGGGCATTCGGAGAAGCCGGGGCCAGGGTCGTGCTGGAAGAATTTCTCGTTGGTGTGGAAGCATCGATTCACATTATTACCGATGGAAAATCCTATGTGGTTCTACCAACAGCGAAGGATCATAAGAAGATATTTGACGGGGAAAAAGGACCCAATACCGGAGGGATGGGGGCGGTGTCGCCGGCTCCGGGAGTGAACGAATCCCTGTTGTCTACCATTGAATATGGAATCATTCAGTCCTTTATCAACGGGCTCAGGCAGGATGAGATCGAATTTCGGGGAACGGTTTTTTTCGGACTGATGTTGACAAAGAACGGTCCGTTTGTTCTGGAATTCAATGTGCGATTTGGTGACCCGGAGAGTCAGGTGATTTTTCCCCGGATTGAATCGGATATTGTTCCGATCCTTGCCTCAACTGCAGCCGGAAATCTTTCGGGAAAACTGGTTTTGAAAGAAGAAGTGGCGGTCACCGTTGTGGGCGCGTCGGCAGGATATCCCGGCGCATACAGGAAAGGTCTGTCCATTCGCATTTCTCCGGATTTTCCGGATTCGGCTACATTGTTTCACGCCGGAACAAAAATGGCAGATGGAAATCTCGTTACAGCAGGCGGGCGTGTTCTTGCAGTAACCGGAATGGGGCGGGATGTGGAACAAGCACGATCAGTCGCCTATCATGGCATTGATGCTGTTCGGTTTGACGGAATGGTGTACCGCAGCGACATCGCGAAGGCGTAGTAAAGGTGTAGTTATGGAAGCCGAGCTCATCGCTATCGGGTCTGAATTGCTGGGAAGGGACAAGATTGACACCAATTCCCTGTACCTGACTGAAGCACTGAGCAGGCTGGGAATCCAGGTGGTGAGAAAAAGCGTGGTCGGAGATGACCCACTGCGGCTGAAAGATGCGTTTCTGTCCGCCATTGCCCGATCGGATCTGGTGGTCAGCACGGGGGGTCTTGGTCCGACCCGTGATGACATTACACGGGACATGCTGGCTGAAGCGTTGGGGCTTTCCATGAGGCTGGACCCGGAAATTCTGGAAGGCCTGAGACAACGCTATCTGGATCGGGGCACTGAATTTCAGGAAAATAGCACGAAACAAGCCTATGTGGTGAACGGAGCGGAATCGATTCCGAACGGACCTGGCGCCGCACCGGGGACTTACCTGGAAAAGGATGGCACCGTGATAGTGCTTCTTCCGGGTGTGCCCCGTGAGATGCGCCACATGATGGATCATTTTGTGCTGGACCGTTTGAAGGAACAATGGGATTTTCCTGTTCCATACAGCATTTCCATGAATTTTGGGGGAATTCCCGAGTCCGTGATTGACCAGCGGCTCCGGAAGTTTGATTTTTCCAACCAGGAATTGGAGTTTGCCATTCTTGCCAGCCTCCGCAGGGTGCAGGTAGTGCTTACCGGAATGAATCGCGATAAAGTGGAGGATATGGCGGCCGCCGTGAAGGCAGAATTTCCGGAGGGCTTCTATTCTGAAGGTGACCGGTTTCTGGAGGAAATCGTTCTTGAGCAACTGATAAAAGCCGGGAAAACAGTTTCTGTGGCGGAGTCCTGCACCGGTGGCCTCCTGGGAAAAACTCTGACGGATATCCCTGGCAGTTCAAGTGCGTTTCTCGGTGGCTTTGTTGTTTATCAGAATGATGCTAAATCACGGTTGCTTGGTGTCCCGGAGGATATGCTTGCCTCAAAGGGAGCGGTTTCCCGGGAAGTTGCGGACTGGATGTCCAACGGGATACGGGGGGCGTTTGAATCGGATTATGGGATCGCCATTACCGGTGTTGCCGGCCCAGACAGTAGTGAGCAAAAACCCGCAGGACTGGTTTTTGTGAGTGTTACGGACGGTAGGGAAAGAGTCGGGCGGGAATTTCATTTTGCAGGGAGCCGGGAGATGGTCCGTGAACAGTCTGTGACCGCAGCGTTGAATATGATTCGCATACTGATATCTAAGGACGAGGCAGGAAAAAAAGGTGTTTCCAATGGTTGAAAGGCGCTTGTTTCTGGCGGTGCCATTGACGGATTTGGCAAGGGACTTATTGTCCAATGTGCAGGAAAAACTGATGCCGGTTTATGGTGGACGAGGACGTACCCGGCCTGAATCCATGCACTTGACTGTTAAATTCCTGGGCCCTGTCAGGGAGGACCAGATTCCAGCGTTGACTGCAGTGGTTCGGGACTCGGTTCAGGAAATTTTACCCTTTCAACTGGAATTGGATCAGTTGACGTCCTTCGGAAATCCGGAGGCTCCCAGAATTATAGCGGTAATATTAAAACCGATTGAGTCAATTCGGTTTCTTGCGGAGCAGGTGGACAAGGCATGCTCCAGGGTTGGATTTCAGTTGGAGAAGCGACCGTTTTCTCCCCATATCACCATTTATCGCCCCAAAAGGCCAGGCAAGATTGAGAAGAAGCATCCGGTTTTGGCGACGTCAATTCCGGTGAAGGAATTGGTTCTGTTTCAAAGTGAACTGAAGCCGGATGGGGCGGTGTATCATGTTCTTGAGTCCTTCCCCTTGTCCGGTCATGATGGAAAGGAATTGGAAACGGGCAATGAGACAGGGAATTAAATATGTCGGAAGATGAGAAAAAAATTGTCGGGCTTTGTGCGAAAAGGACGCGAACAGTGAGGAGGAAATTATGAAAATTGCCTTGATTGGTGCCGGTAGCTGGGGAACGGCTCTGGCTTTGTTACTTGCCGATGTGGGACATGAAGTACGTTTGTGGGTATTTGAAGAGCCCGGTTCCGCCGAAATCCTTGAGAAAAGGGAAAATATTATTTATCTGCCGGGATTTCCGTTCCCGGATAATTTAACACCAAGCCATGACATTGAAAGCTGTATGGATGAGGCGGAGATTATCCTTACAGTGGTTCCAACCCAAGTGTACCGTCATGTTCTTCCGAACCTGGTTCCCTTTGTGAAACCCGGTATGGTCTTTCTCTCCGCTTCCAAAGGGATTGAAAACAACACGTTAAAGCGGGTCACAGAAATCCTCCACGAGTTTCTGGACCCCGCCGGTGTTCGTCAGATCGGCGTAATATCAGGGCCGAGTTTTGCCAAAGAAGTGGCAAAGAAATATCCCACTGCAGTCACCGTTGCATTTGAGGACGAAAAAATGGCCAAGGAAATTCAACATGCTTTTGCCTGCGACTATTTTCGTCTCTACCGTCACACAGATCTGGTTGGAATCGAATTTTGTGGCGCTTTGAAGAATGTCATTGCACTGGCTTCCGGTATGGTCGAGGGATTGGGTTATGGTCTCAATACCCGGGCGGCATTGATTAACCGGGGTCTGGTGGAAATCATGCGGATGGGGCTGGTCCTTGGCGGAGATCCTACTACTTTTTCAGGTCTTGCGGGGATGGGAGACCTGGTACTGACCTGTACTGGCGGCTTGTCCAGGAACCTGACAGTAGGCAGGGAACTGGGAAAGGGCCGCAACATTGATGACATCGTTTCTTCCATGAAAATGGTGGCGGAAGGTGTCAAGACCGCCATATCCGTGAAACAGCTTGTGACGAAAATGGGAATGGAAATGCCGATTTCCGAGAAAGTCTATGAAATTATCTACGATGGAAAAGCACCTGCCGAGGGCGTGGTGGAATTGATGACCAGGAGTTTGAAATCGGAAAAGGAAATCTTCTAATTGTAGTTGCGCTTCCGAGGGAAAAGAGAGCATTGATGGCCAGTGCATGGTTGCGTCTGCGATTGCAGTCCGGATCGGTCAGCATTCTCTCCACCGGGATGGGTATTTCAGATTTTCCAGGTTCGCTTTTGTTGTCCGATTGCACAGCAGTGCTGAACGCGGGAATTTGTGGCGCATTGAGGACCGGATATCGAATTGGAGATATTGTGAGGCCTTCCAGGGTCCGGGACGGTGGAACCGGAATGTGCATTGACATTCCGTCTGGTTCGGATGGGGATCTTACGACTGTTTGCAGACCGATTCTTTCGCAGAAAGAAAAACAGTCCATTCCGGGCGATGTTGTGGACATGGAGTGCTATCCCCAGGCATCATGGGCAAAAGAAAACTCAATTCCCTTCTATTGCGTAAAGGTGGTTTCTGACACAATTGACACGATGCCATTCGTTTCAGCGCATCTGGGATCACTTGAAACCGTTTTGCCGGTTTTGACAGAATCTGTGGAAAAAGCTGTGAAAAACCTTGTGGAAAATTCTGGATAGCGTTGTGCTCATTTTGCTTTTTCGGTATGCACCATAAATAGTGCAATTTAGTTAGGCTAGGTGTAATCAGTGTTTTACGGTTAGAGTATTTAATATTTTTCTATCAGATACGCGAACACATTCCGGGAAAACTGTTTTTCACAATCAAAAAAAATCGTGCTGCTTGTGGCTGTCCACCAGTTATACAGTTTAAGCAAAACTTGTTAACAATTATAATTAAGAAAAAAAATATTATAAAAATGAAAGAAAGGGCTTGCATTGTTTTTCCCTCGATGATAAGGTTATCTATTATTCCAAGATAGAGGCAGGAGCACGAGTGAGTTCAAATTCCATTATTGTTGATTCAATTCGTTTCCAGGAAGAAAAGTATTCAGTCACTTCCACCAGGCAGAGACTCCATTCTCTGCCGTCAGAGCGAGAATGTCTCCTACTAAACAATGATTTCAACCGAAACCGGATTTCAGCCACATACAGTCTCAAACTTTTGACGGGGGTACGGCTGAAATTCAGTAAGTAAGGCTGCAGCGCGGGTCTCTTCGAGAGCCTGCGATGAAATATTGTTTCAGGGGGTTTTACATGAGACGTTTGCTTGGTTTATTCATCGTAACTCTGATGAGTGCTACAGTATTTGCAGGAAGTACTACGCTCTTCCTTAAGGCAGGACGCATTGATACGTCCGCCAAGGCAATGGCGCAGATTAAGGCCCGGGTCGGAAGCAATCCGTATTACGTTGTACAGTATCCGGCCAGTGAAATGCGGTTGTATATTGTTCAGTTCAATCGTTCGATTGACAGCAGCATCAAGGATCTGCTTTCCCGGCATGATATGAAGATCGCGGATTATATCCCGGACAACGCGTTTGTGGTCTGGACAACAGGCTCTCAGATGAACGCGCTGCAGGACTCGTCCATTCAATGGAAAGGGATCTACCAGCCGGCTTTCCGCATTGACACCAAGTTGAAGAATTCTAAAGCTGCAACGGTTAAAGTTCAGGTTTCTCTTTATTCTTTCGTGGATCCGAGGATTTGCCGTTTTGAGCTGGCGGATATGGGAGCGGCAGTTGAAAAGTCCGGTGTTTCCGGCTGGCAATCTACTTTTCTGGCAACGGTACCTGTGGGTGCCCTGCCGCAATTGACAAGGATTCCCGGATTAAAGTGGGTGGAAGCATATGTCGCACCCCAACTCCACAGTATGATGGTGGATGTTCCTGTAAAAGGTGGGGGCCATGGAGCGAAGAATGAAGCCTCCCGCAACATCATGAATGTTGACGCGATGTGGAACGCAGGTTACACCGGCGCTTCTCAGATTGCAGCTGTTTGCGACACGGGTCTGGATGTCGGAAACATGGATTCCATTCACCTTGATTTTTATAAGGATACAAACAGTGACGGTCACAATGACAAGATTTTAGCGGCTTACGCGCTGGGTCGTACGAACGACTGGTCAGATACGAATGGACATGGTACCCACACTGCCGGTTCTGTTGTGGGGAATGGTACAAAATCCAATGGTCGTTTCAGGGGGATGGCATATGAGGCGAGACTGGTGGAACAGTCAGTACTGGATTCCAGGGGCAGTCTCGGTGGTCTTCCGTCAGATTTGAATACGCTGTTTCAACAGGCTTATGATGATGGAGCACGGGTTCATTCCAATTCATGGGGCGCACCGGTTGCCGGTCAATACGACACGTCTGCGGTGCAGGTGGACCAGTTCGCGTGGAACCATAAAGATATGGTGATAACATTCTCAGCGGGCAATGATGGTGTGGACAGCAACCGGGACGGCGTTGTGGATTTGGATTCCATGGGCTCTCCCGGAACTGCCAAGAACTGCATCACAGTGGGCGCGTCCGAGAGCAATGTTAACCAGAATGTGGGATATTGGGGCACATGGTGGCCCACCAGTTATCCCACTGAACCAATTAAGAGTGACAATGTATGTGACAATGCAGATGGAATGTCGGCTTTCTCCAGCCGCGGTCCCTGCGATGATAGCAGAATTAAACCGGATATCGTGGCACCGGGCTCAAATATCATCTCTGTCCGTTCTCAGGATTCCAGTGCCGGTACCGGCTGGGGCGTTTATGACAGCTGGTATCTCTACGAAGGCGGCACGTCCATGTCCAATCCGCTGACTGCCGGCGCGGCCGTAGTCGTTCGCGAATTTTTTATTCAACATGAGGGAATTACCCCCAGCTCGGCCCTGATCAAGGCTTCCATGATGAATGGCGCTTACGACATGTATCCCGGTCAGTATGGAACCGGTTCCACAAGGGAACAGCCTTCCACCCGCCCAAACAATGTAGAGGGATGGGGGCGTGTTGACCTTGGAAATGCCTTTCTCCCATCTGCACCGGTACAGATGAAGTATGCGGACGAGGGAACAGGACTGAATACAAACGGGACGAAGACGTATTCCTGGGATGTTTCCGATGGATCCGTTCCCATGCACGTGACGCTGGCATGGACCGACTATCCGGCATCCACTTCGTCCAGCAAGCAGCTTGTGAACGATCTGGACCTGACCGTTCAGTCTCCCACCGGCACGACTTATTATCCAAACCATCTCAGTAGCGCGGACCACACCAACAATGTTGAGACTGTGGATATTGCTTCTCCGGTGACGGGGACGTACACAATCACTGTGAAAGGGTACAACGTACCTCAGGGGGCACAGCCCTTTGCACTGGTAGCCCACGCAGGCTTCGGTACATCTGCTCCCGATACGACACCACCGGTCATTACCGGCATTTCCGTGAATCCTTCCTTTGACAGCGCAACGGTAACATGGACGACCGATGAAGCAGCTACTTCCACAGTTGAGTACGGAACCAGTTCTTCTCTGGGATTGACTGCGACACCCGGTGGTTATGCAACCAGCCACTCTGTGACACTGAGCGGACTAAACGCCGAGACAACTTACTATTATCGGGTCCGATCCAAGGACAGCTCCAATAATGAATCAGTCAGTGGAACCTCCACATTCACAACAACAGCGGAGCCGGTGACACCAACCAGTTTCAGCGATGACATGGAGAGCGGAAGCTCAAAATGGACAACGGCTGCGCAGGGCTCCTCTCCGTGGGTGATTGTTTCCACTTCTTATGTCCATTCGGGCAGCCATTCATGGTTCAGTGCAGATGAGCCCAGCGTGAAGGACGATATGCTCATGACGCAGGAGATCGACCTTCGTTCAGCGTCCACTGGGACGTTGACATTCTGGCACACTTATTATCTTGAGAATACTTATGATGGCGCTGTTGTTGAAATTTCCACCGACGGTGGTAACACCTTCACTGATCTTGGCAGCCACATTACTACAGGTGGATACACCGGGACTATTTCAACCAGTTATTCATCCCCCATCGGTGGGCGTAGCGCCTGGACCGGCGGCTCCCTGGGGACAATGACTCAGGTCAGCGTGGATCTTGGTTCTTTCACTGGCAACAAAGTGATTGTACGCTTCAGGATGGCATGTGACAGTTCAGTAAACAAGACCGGCTGGTATGTGGACGATGTAACGATAACCGCTTCCGGGACCACCCCGGCCCCGACAATCGACAGCTTCAGTGCCAGTCCGAGCACCATTACAAACGGCGGCAGCTCAACCCTTAGTTGGACGACGACCAATGCCACCAGCTGCACGATCAACGGGTCTTCGGTTGCGGTGGATGGCTCCACTACGGTGAGCCCGACAACCACAACAACCTACACATTGACGGCAACGGGTAGCGGTGGCAGTGTCAGCCAGAACGTAACGGTAACGGTGAACGCGGCAGCCCCGACTATCGACAGCTTCGGTGCCAGTCCGAGTACCATTACAAGCGGTGGCAGCTCGACCCTCAGCTGGACGACGACCAATGCCACCAGTTGCACGATTAACGGATCTTCCGTTGCGGTGGACGGCTCCATGACGGTGAGCCCGACAACCACAACGACCTATACCTTGACTGCAACGGGTAGCGGTGGCAGTGTCAGCCAGAACGTAACGGTAACGGTGAATGCGGTAACCCCGCCACCGACGATCGACAGCTTCGGTGCCAGCCCATCAACAATTGACGAGGGCAGCAGTGCTACACTGAGCTGGACGACGAGCAACGCCACCAGTTGTACGATCAACGGATCTTCCGTTGCGGTGGACGGCTCCATGACGGTGAGTCCGACGACCACCACTACCTACACCCTTTCGGCGACGGGCGATGGTGGCAATGTAAGTCAGAATGTGATTGTTACAGTTAACCCTGCATCCGGAACAGTGGAAACACGAACCTTCAGTTCCGGTGACGTTCCAAAATCCATTCCGGACAACAATTCCACCGGTGTCACTTCTACGCTGGTATTGAATGATGGCCACAGTATTCAGGATTTCCAAGTTACGGTGAACATTACCCATACCTATATCGGTGACCTGGTTGTGTCCCTGATTTCCCCCTCCGGGACGGAAGTTATCCTCTCCAACAGGGCAGGTGGTTCTGCCGACAACATTAATCAGACCTATACGCTTACAAATTTCAACGGTCTGGATGCGGTTGGGACCTGGACGCTGAAGGTGAAGGATTTGGCCAGGTATGATACCGGTACAATCGACAGCTGGTCATTGGCGATTAAGGCGACATACTCCAGCAGCACACACGATTTCCCCAGTACAGATACCCCGATATCTATCCCGGATAACAACACTACCGGAATTACCAGTACACTCAATGTAAGTGCCAGTGCCACAGTCACCAGTTTTGCTGTAACTGTGAACATTACCCATACCTACATTGGTGACCTGGTAGTCACATTGTATGCGCCCAATGGGTCCACCACAGTACTTTCCAACAGGGAGGGCGGTTCTGCCAATAACATCAACAAAACGTGGACGGTAACGGCCAGCAGTGGTCTTGCGATCCACGGGGATTGGAAGTTGAAGGTTACAGACGGAGCTGGTGTGGATGTTGGTACGCTTGACAACTGGAAGCTATCATTTTCTTATTAAAGGATAGCAACTAACTTGAAAAGAGGCGCGGGGTTTTCCCCGCGTCTTTTTTTATTGCGACGGATTGAAAATGTTTGCACTTGAACAGGGAAAGGCAATCGTTTATCCTGAACTTGAAAAATCTGAAAAAGTTGGGTGATATGCAAGAGATCGGTTTGCAATTGAAGAAACAACGTGAAGCAAAAGGACTGGAGTTGGCGGACATTGAAAAAGTCACCAAAATCAGCATCAGGTTGCTAAGAAGTATTGAAGCCGGGGATTTCGGCGCACTCCCCTCCGGCGTATTCGCGCGCAACTTTGTTCGCCAGTATTGCAAAGCTGTCGACCTGTCGCCGGAGCCGATTCTGGAGAAAGTGTTTGTGGTAGAATCGGATCTTATGGAATCTGAAGATGGTCCGGAAGAGAACTCCCATGTCCGAATAATCGTTTTCGTTTTTGTTGTTGTTCTTCTTACCGCAGGCGTTTTCTGGGGATATCAGGGGGGTTGGTGGCGGAATTTGCTTTCAACCGGGGCCAAACATAACGAGCCGGCTATATCTTCCCCGTCGCCATTGACTGAAGCTTCCTCAGTATCGACAAAAGATGAACAAAATGCGATGAACCCAAAGGAAGAACCCGATAGCAAAAAATTGTCCGCAAAGAAAACGCCGACTCGATCAACAGATGTTTTGGACGGAAAAGCTCTAACGGATGATTCTGATCAGAATAAACTTGATGTTTCCGAATCGGCGGATAGCAAATTTCAGGATTCTGCCACACCTGTTGATAACAAAAGCACGGTTTTCCCGGTCCGTTTTGAGGCGGATGAGAAATGTTGGATCCACCTGAGATGTCCGGATAAGGAGATGGATTTTATCCTGATGAAGGGTGAACTTTATACAACAGTCTGTTCAGATCCTGCCATCATAAGTGTGGGAAATGCAGAACATCTCCGTGTTTTTGTGGATAACCAAAAGGTGGTTTTCCCGGCAGGTCAGCGGGTGGTGAAGGATTTTGTCTTAACCAAAAGCGGTCAGAAGAGTGATTGAGTTGCCATGTTGGATCTGAAGAAGAAAATATTAGACGGAAGCATCCCGCAGGATGTTCTATCCGCAATTGCCACACTAACCTTTCCATTACCTACAGATCAGGTTCTCGCATTGTTTCCAGTGGTTTACCAGAAAGGGGATGAGGGAATCCAGGAAGCGGTTTCCGTTTCTTTTTCTGAAATTCCCACTGAAGTAGTTGGTGATTTTTTGATTCATACAGACGAAATAGATGTGTTGTCTTTCTATTTTGAGTTTCTTTCAGATGGGAGCCAGGAAAACGCGGAAAAATATTATCTGGATATCCTCAGAAACCCAGCATGTACAACCGGAATTCTTGAGAAAATGGCGACTCTTTCTTCAAGTGCTGTTTTGAATTATCTGTTGAACAACCACTCACTTCTGCAATCTCATTCAACAGTATTTGACAACCTGAAAGAGAACGATGCATTGTCCCCGGCCCAGTCCCGACGATTGCAGGAGTACTTGAGGTTTGGATTAGTCGGGGAAAAGGCGGATGAGGGAACGGCAAAAGAATCTGCCCTAGAATCAACAGAACAAGCGGTTGAAGAAGATGTGGCTGAGCTGAAAGAGGGGCTTTCAGGTGAAGATCTTGCGATTTATTCGGAATTGGTAGCAGAAGAAAACGAAGAGAATCTAAACGCACCATCCCTTATTGAAATCGAAGACGATATGG
>Ga0210044_10003564_pt1 | contig 22128 bp, 24 predicted proteins | sample CryGey13umfilter_2_FD_183959 | JGI IMG/M metagenome (GOLD analysis project Ga0210044, IMG submission 183959) | Groundwater microbial communities from aquifer in Utah, USA - Crystal Geyser 4/9/14 3 um filter (SPAdes) (version 2) | ecosystem: Environmental > Aquatic > Deep subsurface >... | reverse complement strand
TGGCGGAGCGGACGGGACTCGAACCCGCGACCTCCGGCGTGACAGGCCGGCATTCTAACCAACTGAACTACCACTCCTGGTAGCTAACGTTTGCTCTTGCGAGCCAAGTCATTTGTCTTTGCAGACAAACCGCTAACGACTTGTTACTGACTTGCGCCATTTTACTTTTCAGTAACTTGGCGACCCCACGGGGATTCGAACCCCGGTACCTACCGTGAAAGGGTAGTGTCCTAGGCCTCTAGACGATGGGGTCAAAACCTATAGACTTCCGTCTTATCCTGAAAATTTGGTGGAGGTAAGCGGGATCGAACCGCTGACCTCTTGCATGCCATGCAAGCGCTCTCCCAGCTGAGCTATACCCCCGAATCCACAGCTGCTTTTTTAGAAGCAGCGTTAATTCCCAAGCCGCAAATTATAGCGTGATATTCAAGCCTGTTTCAAGCGACTGATGACTTTTTCGCGATCAAATAGTTCAAGCACGGCATCCAGCGAGGGCGTGTGCGCGTTGCCCGCCACCAGCACCCGCACCGGCATGGCCAGTTGCGGCATTTTCAGACTGCAAGCCGTCAGAACTTCCTTGATGGTGGCGGCAATGCCAGCCTTGTCCCAAGCACAGGTGGCCAACTTGTCGGCCAACAGGGTCAGCGCGGGTTTGACCGCTTCGGTGACATGCTGGGCCAGGTCGGCCGCGGCGGGCTGCACGTCGGCATAAAACACTGCGGCCCAGTCAGCCAGCGCCACCGTGGTGTCGCAGCGGTCCTTGAACAGGGCACAGATACCGGTCAGGCGCGCATCTGCAGCAATGCCACGCTTGGTCAGTTGCGCCTGCACCAGCGGCGCCAGCACGTCATCCAAGGTGATCTTGATGTGCTGGGCATTCACCCAGCGCAGCTTGGCTTCGTCAAACTGTGCCGCACTCTTGCCCAGATGGTCCAGGTTGAACCACTCAATGAACTGCGCGCGGCTAAAAATCTCGGCGTCACCATGGCTCCAACCCAGGCGCGCCAGGTAGTTCACCATGGCATCGGCCAGGTAACCTTCTTCGCGGTATTGCGTCACCGCCTTGGCGCCGTTGCGCTTGCTCATTTTTTCGCCCTGCTCATTGAGCACGGTCGGCAAATGGGCATAGACCGGAGGCTCTTTGCCCAGCGCCTTGAAGATGTTGATTTGGCGCGGCGTATTGTTGACGTGGTCGTCGCCGCGAATCACATGGGTAATGGCCATGTCGAGGTCGTCCACCACCACGCAGAAGTTGTAGGTGGGCGTGCCGTCGGGGCGGGCAATCACCAGGTCATCGAGTTCGTCATTGCTGATTTCGATGCGGCCCTTGACCTTGTCGTCCCACACTACCGACCCGCCTTGCGGGTTTTTGAAGCGCAAGACGGGTTGCACGCCTTGCGGAACAGGTGGCAGGGTTTTGCCCGGCGCCGGGCGCCAGGTGCCGTCGTAACGCGGTTTTTCCTTGGCTGCAGTCTGGGTTTCACGCAGTGCGTCGAGCTCGGCCATGCTCATGTAGCAGGGGTAAACCTGGCCGGCGGCCACCAGGTCGGCCAGCACCGCCTTGTAGCGGTCCATACGCTGCATCTGATAGATCGGGCCTTCGTCGTAATCCAGACCAAGCCAGGCCATGCCCTCAAGAATGACATCGACCGAAGCCTGGGTGGAGCGCTCCAGGTCAGTGTCTTCGATGCGCAAGATGAAGTCGCCACCGGTGGCGCGGGCAAAGGCCCACGGGTACAGCGCCGAGCGAATGTTGCCGAGATGAATGAAGCCGGTAGGCGATGGGGCGAAACGGGTGCGGGTTTTTTGGGTCATGACATGGTATTGAGGTTGTGTAGGCCACGGCTCAAGTCGGCCTGGATGTCGCCAAGATGCTCCAGGCCCATGGCGACGCGGATCAGGCCCTGGCCAATGCCGGCAGCCTCGCGCTGGACTTCGGTCAGGCGGCCATGCGAAGTGGTGGCGGGGTGGGCGATGGTGGTTTTGGTGTCGCCCAGATTGGTAGTGACCGAGCACACTTGCGTGCTGTCAATCACATGAAACGCGCGCTTGCGGGCTTCGGTTGCATCGGATGCACGCACGTCAAACGACACCACGGCGCCGCCCAGGCCGCTTTGCTGGCGCATGGCCAGATCGTGCTGCGGGTGCGAGGCCAGGCCGGGGTAATAGACGTGCGCCACGTTGGCTTGTTGCGCCAGCCAAAGTGCCAGCGCCAAAGCGCTGTCGCACTGGGCGCGCATGCGGATCGCCAACGTTTCCATGCCCTTGGTGACAACCCAGGCGTTGAACGGCGACAGCACCATGCCGGCCGTGCGATTGATCGGCCAGAACACGTCGTTGACGTATTTGTGCGAGCAGCAAATGGCACCGGCCACCACCCGGCCCTGGCCGTCTAGGTACTTGGTGCCCGAATGAATCACAAAGTCGGCACCAAACTCGACCGGGCGCTGCAGCGCGGGGCTGCAAAAACAGTTGTCCACCGCCAGCAGCGCGCCGCCGCTGTGCGCAACTTCCGCCAGCGCAGCGATGTCGCAGATGTCGGTGAGCGGATTGGTGGGGGTTTCGGCAAACAGCAGCTTGGTATTGGGTTTGAGCGCAGCGCGCCACTGCGCCACGTCGGTTTGCGAGACGAACGTGGTCTCGACGCCAAACTTGGCAAACTCGCCGGCAAACAGGCGAAGCGTGGAGCCGAAAACCGATTGTGAACAAATGACATGGTCACCGGCACGCAGCAGCCCCATGCCCAGCAGCAGCACGGCGGCCATGCCGCTCGATGTCGCTATCGCGGCTTCGGTGCCCTCGAGCGCGGCCAGGCGCTGCTCCATGCCGGTGACAGTCGGGTTGCCGACGCGGGTGTAGGTGTAGCCGTCTTCCTCGTTGGCAAAACGCTTGCGGGCAGTCTCGGCATCAGGCTGCACAAAGCTGCTGGTGAGGTACAGCGCCTCGGAGTTTTCACCGTACTGGCTCGGGGCAATGCCCGCGCGCACCGCCAGCGTATCGCGGTGCAGGTTGTCAGGGAGTTTTTTGGCGGACATGGTCAGTCTTCGTGGTTGGGCAGGGCGAGGCGCGAGTTGTCCTCCAGGGTCTCGTCGTCACCCACGCGGCTGGCATTGAGCCGCTCGATGTCTTCCAGCGTGATGTCGCCAGTCACATAAACGCCATCGAAGCACGACGCGTCAAAATCCTTGACGGCCGGGTTGAGCGAACCAATCGCTTTTTTCATGCCATCCACATCCTGGTAAATCAGCGCATCACACCCAATGATTTGCCGTATCTGCTCTACCGTGCGGTTGTGTGCCACCAGTTCGTCTGACGTGGGCATGTCGATGCCGTAGACATTGGGGTAACGCACGGGCGGCGCCGCGCTGGCCAGGTACACCTTGTTGGCGCCGGCGTCGCGCGCCATTTGCACAATCTCTTTCGACGTGGTGCCGCGCACGATGGAGTCGTCCACCAGCAGTACGTTGCGGTTCTTGAACTCGCTGGCGATCACGTTGAGCTTCTGGCGCACCGACTTTTTGCGCACCGATTGACCCGGCATGATAAAGGTGCGGCCCACATAACGGTTTTTGACAAAACCTTCGCGGTAGGGCAAACCCAGCAACTGCGCCAGTTGGGCTGCGCTGGGGCGGCTGGATTCCGGGATTGGGATGACCACGTCGATCTGGTTGGGCGGTACGGTCGAGATCACCCGCTTGGCCAAGGATTCACCCAGGTTCAAACGCGCCTGGTACACCGATATGTTGTCCATCACCGAATCAGGACGGGCCAAGTAGACAAACTCAAAGATACAGGGATTGAGCACCGGGTGCTCAGCACACTGCTGGGCGTGCACCTGGCCTTGCAGGTCGATGAACACGGCCTCGCCAGGCTGGATGTTGCGCTCAAACTTATGGTTGGTGCCCTCCATGGCGACCGATTCGCTGGCCAGCATCACAGTGCCCTCGGCCGCGCCAATGCACAGCGGACGAATGCCAAACGGATCGCGAAACGCCAGCACGCCATGGCCGGCGATCATGGCGATCACGGCATACGAGCCGCGAATGCGCCGGTGCACCTTGCGCACCGCCTCGAACACGTCGTGCGGCGTCAGCGGCAAGCCGCGCGTGGTTTCACCAATTTCGTGCGCCAGCACATTGAGCAGCACCTCGGAATCACTGTCGGTATTGATGTGGCGGTGGTCGGCACTGAACAGCTCAGCTTTGAGCGCGTGGGCATTGGTCAGATTGCCGTTGTGCACCAGCACAATGCCAAACGGCGCATTGACATAAAACGGCTGTGCTTCTTCTTCGCTGAAGGCGTTGCCTGCGGTCGGGTAGCGCACCTGGCCCAAGCCACAATCACCCGGCAACGAGCGCATGTTGCGGGTGCGAAACACGTCGCGCACCATACCCTTGGCCTTGTGCATGAAAAATTTGCGCTCCTGCTGCGTGACGATGCCCGCAGCGTCCTGGCCGCGGTGCTGCAACAGCAGCAGCGCATCGTACAAAAGCTGATTAACCGGCGCATTACTGACAACGCCAACGATTCCACACATAGTTTTCCAATCTTTTCAACGACTTTTTCTAACCAACTTATTCAAGTGGGCAAATAGCGCACCAATTCACGCGGCATGGCGGGCTTGATGCCCTCAATCACAGCCAAAGACAGGGCCACGCCCGTGGACTCGTGCCAGGCCGGGCTGGTTTTGAACTGCGTCATGGCCGCCAGCACGGTGCCCAGCAGCAGCAGCAAAACACCGCGCAGAGCGCCAAAAGCCGCGCCCAACACCCGATCCACCGGCCGCAGCCCCACCGTGGCCATCAACTTTTTTAACAACACGGCGAGCAGGCCGCCCAACATGGCCACGGCAATAAACACCAATAGAAATCCGGCACCATAGCGCAACAGTTCGCTGGAACCGCTCATCGGCAAATACGCCGCCACGTCCAGCGCCAGCCACTGCGCCAGCACAAACGCGGCCACCCAGCCCAGCAGCGACAACACCTCAAACACCAGGCCGCGCCAGGCGCCCAACAGCACCGACAGCAGCAACACTGTGGCAAATATCCAGTCCAGCGCAGCCATGCTCATTGGCCACCTGTCACAGGGTCAGCAAAGCGGCAGGCAAATTCAGCTTCTTGATTTTTTCTGCTGCTTTTTCAGCCTCGGCCTTGCTTGAAAATGGTCCCACACGCACCCGAATGCGTTTGCCGTCTTTGGTTTCTGCCACCTGGGTGTAGGTTTTGAGGCCGGCGCGCTCCACCTTCATGCGCACTTCCTGTGCCCGCGCAGCGTCGGCAAAAGCGCCCACTTGCACCACAAAACGGCCCTCGGGGGCGGCAGGCTTCGCATCGGGGGCTTTGCCGTCCAGCAGCGCCTGAGCCCGGTTGGCATCCAAGGATTTGGCCGGTTTGTCAGCAACCACTTGCTTGACTGGCTCAGCGGTTTCGGTGATCACCACAGACTGTGTGTCTGTCGGCTTGGGTGCAGCCACTGCGGCGGGTTCGACAGGTGCGACCACGGCAGCAGGTGCTACCGGCGAGGCGGGTGAAATGGGAGCAACGGTCAATGTATTGGATGCGGGCGACTCTGGCAGCGCCAGGGGCGGCATTTTATTTTTGTCCGGAATGTCGATCGGGGTATCCACCGCGATGGGCCTGGGCTGCTTGTCGAACAACAACGGAAAACCGATCACGCCGATCAACACCAGCACGGCGGCCCCGATCAAGCGATGCTTGGCGCGCTGGCGCATGCGCTCCACACTTTCTGGCTGAACCGACGCGCTTGGGGCGGAATCGCCTTTTTTGCGAAACTTGAAAAAGTCCATGCAGATAAGTTGGTGTGAATCAGGAACGAGGCAGATGCTTGGCCTGCAATTGGGGCACGCCATCTTTGAGCACGCCGCCCACCGTCAGGAACGATCCGAAAACGACGATTCTATCAGCGGGGTCTGCCGCAGCCAGCGCCGCCTGCAGGGCAGACTCCGGGTCGACATAGACCTCGGCTGTGCAGTCCTTGCGCTGGTTGATGCGCTCCCACTGCGCCAGCAAATCGGTAGCGTGAGCCGCTCGTTCGGTGGGCAAATTGGTGAAATACCACTGATCCACCAGCGGGTTGAGGCGCGCCAGCACGGCGGCAATGTCCTTGTCCGCCATGCAGCCGAAGACCGCGTGCGTGGTCGGAAAAAAGCCCATGGCATCAAGATTGGCCGCCAGCGCCGCCGCCGCGTGCGGGTTGTGCGCCACATCGAGCACCAGATTGGGCTGGCCTGGCACAATTTGAAAGCGCCCGGGGAAATCGACAAAGGCAAAGCCGTTGCGCACCGCCTGCGCCGTGATCGGCAGGCGATCGCGCAGCGCGGTCAGCGCGGCCAGCACGCCAGCGGCATTGACCAACTGGTTGGCGCCGCGCAGCGCCGGGTAGGCCATGCCGGCGTAACGGCGGCCGCGCCCGGCCCAGCCCCACTGCTGCTTGTCGCCGGTCACATTGAAATCAATGCCCACGCGCCACAGGTCGGCGCCCACCTCCAGCGCGCGGTCCAGCACGCTTTGCGGCGGCAGCGGGTCGCTCACCACCGCCGGCTTGCCAGTGCGCATGATGCCGGCCTTCTCGTAACCAATCGCTTCACGGGTCTCGCCAAGCAGTGCTGTGTGATCCAGGTCGATGCTGGTGATAATGGCGCAGTCAGGCTCGATGATGTTGACCGCATCGAGCCGCCCGCCCAGGCCGACTTCGAGAATCACCACCTCCAGCGCGCTGCGTTGCATCACGTCCAGAATGGCCAGCGTGGAAAATTCAAAGTAGGTCAGCGAGATGGCCTCATGGTCCTGCACCCGGGCGCTTTCAACGCGTGCAAAGGCAGCCACCAGTTCTGGCGCCTTGACGGCATCACCGTTGAGGCGCAGGCGTTCTTCAAAATGCACCAGATGCGGCGAGGTATAGACCCCGGTGCGGTAGCCGGCCTGCAACAAAATGGATTCCAGCATGACGCAGGTGGAGCCCTTGCCGTTGGTGCCGGCCACCGTGATCACCGGGCAATCAAAACCAATGCCCATGCGCTGGGCCACGGTATGCACGCGCTCCAGGCCCAGATCAATCGCGATGGGATGTAAACGCTCGCAGTAGTCGAGCCAGTCTTGTAGTGTGTGAAGCGTTGAAGTCGTCATGGCCCGAATTGTCCACCAGACCACCAGACCAATGGCTGCACGGTGGTTTAAATCCCGCCCGTGGCATGATGGCGGGTATGAAAACCTCTCACATCACGCTCTACGGCATTCCCAACTGCAACACCGTCAAAAACGCCCGCACCTGGCTGGCCGACCAAGGGCTTGACTATGTTTTTCACGATTTCAAAAAACAAGGCGTGCCCGCCGAACTGCTGCCCGGTTGGATCGCCGCCGTGGGCTGGGAACTGCTGGTCAATCGCAAAGGCACCACCTGGTGCAAGCTCGATGAGGTCACGCGCCTGACCGTGGTGGACGCCGCCTCGGCCGCGGCGCTGATGCTGGCCCAGCCCAGCGTGATCAAGCGCCCGGTGGGCGTATGGCCCAACGGGCAGGTCAGCGTGGGCTTTGATGCGGCGCTGTTTGCGGCCCATCTGGCCCCCTAAAATCAGTGTCTTTCAAACCAGCTGCAAGCCACCCATGACCACCACCCACATCGACGGCGCGTCCGTCACCACGCAAGCCAGCGTTTACTTTGACGGCAAATGCATCAGCCACAGCATCACGCTGGCCGACGGCACAAAAAAATCGGTCGGCGTGATCCTGCCCGCGACCTTGACCTTCAACACCGGCGCGCCCGAAATCATGGAATGCGTGGCCGGCAATTGTGAATACAAGCTGCCCGGCAGCGCGGCTTGGGTCAAATCCAGCGCGGGCGAAAAATTCAGCATTCCCGGCAACACCAAGTTTGACATTCGCGTTAACCCGGGCAGCGAGCCCTACCACTACATCTGCCACTTCGGATAAATCCCATGAGCGCCACCATTCTTCAAAACATTCCCGCCGGCCAAAAGGTCGGCATCGCTTTTTCGGGCGGCCTTGACACCAGCGCCGCGCTGCACTGGATGAAGCTCAAGGGTGCCCTGCCCTACGCCTACACCGCCCACCTGGGCCAGCCCGACGAGACCGATTACAACGAAATACCTCGCAAGGCGATGGAGTACGGCGCCGAAAAAGCGCGCCTGATCGACTGCCGCAGCCAACTCGCCGCCGAAGGCCTGGCGGCACTGCAAAGCGGCGCCTTTCACATCAGCACGGCCGGTGTCACCTACTTCAACACCACGCCCATTGGCCGCGCCGTCACCGGCACCATGCTGGTCGCCGCCATGAAGGAAGACGACGTCAACATCTGGGGCGACGGCAGCACCTTCAAGGGCAACGACATCGAGCGCTTTTACCGCTACGGCCTGTTGACCAACCCTTCGCTCAAAATCTACAAGCCCTGGCTCGACCAAGCCTTCATTGACGAGCTCGGCGGCCGTGCCGAGATGTCGGCGTTCATGACCGCACACGGCTTTGGCTACAAGATGAGCGCCGAAAAAGCGTATTCGACCGACTCCAACATGCTCGGCGCCACGCACGAGGCCAAGGACCTGGAAAATCTCAACTGCGGCATAAAGATCGTCAACCCGATCATGGGCGTGCCGTTCTGGCGCGACGACTGCGTTATCAAGGCCGAAGAAGTGTCGGTGCGCTTTGAAGAAGGCCGCCCGGTCGCCTTAAACGGCGTCGAATACCCCGATCTGGTCAGCCTGTTTTTAGAGGCCAACCGCATCGGCGGGCGCCACGGCTTGGGCATGAGCGACCAAATCGAGAACCGCATCATCGAAGCCAAGAGCCGCGGCATTTACGAGGCGCCCGGGCTGGCGCTGCTGTTCATCGCTTACGAGCGCCTGGTCACCGGCATCCACAACGAAGACACCATCGAGCAGTACCGCGACAACGGCCGCAAACTGGGCCGCCTGTTGTACCAGGGCCGCTGGTTCGACTCACAAGCCATCATGCTGCGCGAAACCGCCCAGCGCTGGGTGGCGCGCGCCGTGACCGGCGAAGTCACGCTGGAACTGCGCCGCGGCAACGACTATTCGCTGCTCAACACCGAATCAAGCAACCTGACCTACGCGCCCGAGCGCCTGAGCATGGAAAAAGTGGAAGACGCGCCTTTTAGCCCGGCTGACCGCATTGGCCAACTCACCATGCGCAACCTCGACATCGTCGATACCCGCGCCAAGCTGGGCATTTATGCCAAGTCAGGCCTGCTGTCGCTGGGTGGCGGTGGTGACTTGCTCAGCCTGACGGGCGAAAACAAGCGCTGAATTTTGACAGCTGTGGGGCAGACTTCAGTCTGCCAGGTCGACTGAAGTCGACCCCACAACAAGTACAGAGTCAGCGCTTGCCGAGGTACTGTTTGGCAATCGGCCGCACAGCCGATGCCGTGATGCCCAGCGAATCAAGCCCGGGGTGCTTGCCCGTAGCGATGTTGTCGACCTTCATCGAGTCCAGGTTGTCCAGGCTCATCATGGGCTCGCCTGGGGCCAGGCCCATCACAGTGGCCTGCAGCCGCGCAGCCCAGCCCGGTAGCGGGATCACCGGGCGACCCATGCCGCCGCCCGAGCCACTGAGTTGGGCCGCAATTTGCACCAGTTGTTTCAGTGTCAAAATTTCCGGGCCAAAGGCCTCGATCACGCGCGGTGAGGGTTGGGCGCTGGCACCGGCCAGGCAGCGCACCACGGCGGTGGCCACGTCTTGCACCCACACCGGCTGAAATTTGGCATCTGCACCGGCCAGCGGCACCATTGGCAGCACTTTTTGCAGCTTGGCAAACATGTTCAAGAACTTGTCCTCGGCGCCAAAGATCACGCTGGGACGCAAGATGCTCAAGTCAAATCCGCCCTGCGCTGCGGCCCCGGCACCACCGCCCACGGCTGCCTGCACCAGCACCGCCTCGCCCTCACTTTTGGTGCGCAGGTACATCGAAGGCGCCAGCCCGGGTTGCAGCGAGTCGGCCCCCAGCGCACTGACATGCACCACCTGGGTAACGCCGTTGGCCAGGCAGGCATGGGCAATTTTTTGGGGTAAGACCACATGCACCTGCTCAAACGCCGCCTGCGTGCCGTGCAGAATGGCCACCAGATTGACCAGCGCGTCATGCCCAGCCACCGCACGGGTCAGGGCGGCTTCGTCTTGCACGTCGAGTTCCTGCACGGTCAGGCCAGGCAAAAGCTTGATGGCTTTGGCGTTAGAAGCGCGCCGCGTTGGCACCGTGACCTGCCAGCCCTCGCGCACCAGTTTTTCACACACATGGGCGCCGACGAAGCCAGTACCGCCTAGAACAATAATTTTTTTCATAAGCTCAATGATGCGTTAAAAATGGGACAGCTCGCTGCCCCGGGGTTAAATGATGACTGGCTCGGTCTCCAGCCGAATACCAAAACGCTCATAAACACTGGTCTGGATTGCCCGGGCCAGCGTCATGACCTCGCCGCCAGTGGCGCCCAAACCCACCACGCCGGTGCTGCGGTTGACCAGCACCAGCGCCTGCTTTTCATAGACGCCCGCCTGCCCCACCGATTTGCCGCGCCAGCCGCAGGCGTCAATGAGCCAACCCGCAGCCAGTTTGACCGACCCATCAGCCAACACGTAATGCACCACCCTGGGGTCGCGGGCAATGATATCGGCACATTGTTCGGGCGTGACCGTGGGGTTTTTGAAAAAACTGCCGGCGTTGCCGATCACGCTGGGGTCGGGCAGCTTGGCGCGACGAATGGCGCAGACCCATTCAAACAGTTGCTGCGCGGTTGGCTGACTGACACCTTGCCCAGCCATTTTCTTGTCGATGTCGGCATAACCCAGCACCGGCTTCCAGGGCTTTGGCAGGGCAAATCGCACGCGCAAAATCAGCGCCCTATCTTTCAGGCCCAGCGCTTGGTGGCCTGCATTGGCGTCAGGCGTGCTGGCATGTTTGAACACCGAATCGCGGTAGCCAAAGGCACATTGCGCTGCATTCAGGGTAAACGCCTGGCCGGTCTGCAGGTCGATAGCATCAAGTGAGTCAAAGCGGTCTTGCAGCTCAACGCCATAGGCCCCGATATTTTGCACCGGCGAGGCGCCCACGGTGCCCGGAATCAGCGCCATGTTTTCCAGGCCAGGGTAGCCAGCTTCAAGCGTCCAGGCAACAAAGTCGTGCCAATCTTCACCGGCACCGGCTTCGACGATGAAAGCTTTGGCGGTTTCACGCACCAGTCGGCGGCCCATCACCTCGACTTTCAGCACCAGGGATTTGACATCGCCAGTGAGCACGATATTGCTGCCACCTCCCAGCACAAACTTGGGCGCGGCGGACCATTCGGGGTCATCCAACACCGCCTGCACGTCGGCTTCAGCTTGAATGCGCACCAGCGCATGGGCCTTGGCCACGATGTGAAAGGTGTTGAACGGCTGAAGGGGAACGTTTTTCTGGACTAACATGGCGGGATTGTCGAACATTTAGCGAGAACCCTTATGCCCTCTTTTGATACCGTTTGCGAAGCCAGCATGGTCGATGTGAAACACGCCATTGAAAACACCAGCAAAGAAATCACCACCCGCTTTGACTTCAAGGGCACGCCGGCCGCCATCGAACTCAAGGACAAGGAAATCACGCTGATTGGCGACGCTGATTTTCAGCTCAGCCAGATTGAGGACATTCTGCGCAACAAGCTGACCAAGCGCAATGTGGACGTGCGTTTTCTGGACAAGGGCGACGTGCAGAAAATGGGCGGCGACAAGGTCAAGCAGGTCATCAAGGTGCGCGACGGCATCGAGACCGAACTGGGTAAAAAAATCCAGCGCATCCTCAAGGACAGCAAAATCAAGGTGCAGGCCGCCATTCAAGACGGTAAGCTGCGCGTGAGCGGCACCAAGCGCGACGACCTGCAGGCCGCGATGGCGCTGATGCGCAAGGACATCACCGACATCCCATTGAGCTTCGACAACTTTCGCGATTAGTCTGCGCCCGCACTGGTCCTGGACAAGCGCTGCGCCATGAGCTTCATTCTGAAGTCGGAGGACGAATACGAAGACCTGCTGGGTCTCTGGTCTGATCTCGAAACGGGCCTGGCCATGGTCTTGAGCCACCCGCACAAAGTGCAGGAATTCAAGGCGCGCATTCATCAATATGACCGCTGGATGCAAAACCTGATCCAGTACGACGCCGACGTGGCGCTGTACCTGCTGTTTCAGCTCGCCAGCCATTCACCGGTGGGTTACAGCGCCTCGCACGCTTTGGTATGCGCCGTGTTGAGCCATCTGGTGGCACAGGAATTTCACCTTCCCCAGGCCGAGCGCGACAGCCTGGTACGTGCCGCGCTGACCATGAACATCGCCATGACCGCGTTGCAAGACCAGTTGGCGAACCAACGCGAGCAGCCGACACCAGAGCAAAGAACCATGCTGCGCGACCATGAACGCCACGGTGCCGACCTGTTGGGCCAGCTTGGCATCAAGGACAAACTCTGGTTGCAAACGGTGCGGCAGCATCATCATCAACAGGCCCCGGACCTGCCTCAGTATTCGCTCACGCTGGCCCAGCGCCTGGCGCAAATGCTGGGCGTGGTTGACCGTTATGCGGCCCTGATCAGCCCGCGGCAATCGCGCGCGGGCCGCAGCGCCACCGAGTCTGCTCAGGACATCCTCAATGACAACGACACCCGACTGGTAGGTCAGGCGCTGCTGCACGTAGTGGGCTTGTTCCCGCCCGGCACGTTTGTGCAGCTTGACGACGGCACCCAGGGCGTGGTGCTGCGCCGCAGCAGCCAGGACAACCGACCCGACGTGGCCGTTCTGCTCAACGACAACGGCCAGTTGATGCGCCCGCCTAGCCTGCACGCCTGCGCCAATGGCAGCCCGGCCATCATCACGGCCTTGCCTGCGGCGAGGGTCCAGGAACACGTCAACCATCATCTTATTCTGCAACTGGGCACTCAGCAGCAGGCTATTGCCCGTTGATGAACGCCACCATCATGCGCGCAAAGGCCAAGCCGTCGTGACCCTCGGCCAGACTCTGGGTGTAAGCCAGGTACTTCTCCTCGCCGAACATGGCGCGCCGTTTGTCGAGCAGATAAGCACTGTAATCCTCGACAAACTCGGGGTGCGGCTGCACGCAAAACACGTGGTCATCGACCCCAAACGCTGCTACCGGGCAAAAGTCGCTGGTAGCCAGCAGTTTGGCACCGCTGGGCAAGTCGAACACCTGGTCCTGGTGGCTGGCCAACAGCGCCACGGTTTCGCGGCCCTGCGCCTGCGGCAACTCGGGCGCCAGCCACTGGTACTGCATGCGCCCGGCGCCCCAACCCTGTGGCGCGCGCCCCACTTTGGCGCCCAGGCACAGCGCGATCAGCTGGTGGCCAAAGCAGACGCCAATCAGTTTCTTTTTGGTCTTTAACAGCGTCTGTACCTTTTCCTTGAGCGCCAGCACCCAAGACTCCTGAGAGAACGCATCGGCCTTGCTGCCGGTAAGCAGCACGGCGCCGTAAGCGTCGAACGAGTCCGGATACTCGCCCTTGACGGTGTTGAAAATGTCAATCTGACCTTGAGCGCCAGCCTGACGCAACAGGCGCTCGAACATGGTGCCGTAGCCGATGTAGATTGCCTCGACGTTCGGATCCAGAAAGTCATTTTCAAGAATGCAAAGTTTCATAAGTGTTCACCTGAATTATTGGGCGCTGAATCGACGTGGGGCGGATGCCGATGGCCGTGCTTGACGTGCCCATGCACTGGCCCATGCGCGACCAACGCCGCCTTTTTGCCCAAGCTTGATTCTGTGCCCTTGATCAGGCGGTTGACGTTTTCTGCATGGCGGTAGAGCAAAAACAAGGCCATCACGGCCACGCCCAGCGCCACGCTTTTGCTCATGATCCACAACCCGCCGTCAGCCAGCACATACACCACCGGGGCCAGCACTGCGGCCGTAATAGACGCCAGCGACGAGTAACGGAACGTCAGCGCCACCAGCAGCCAGATCAGCGCGGTGGCCAGCCCCAGCCAGCCGCTAAATCCCAGCAACACGCCAAGCGCCGTGGCTACACCCTTGCCGCCGGCAAACTTGAAAAACACCGGAAAAACGTGGCCCAGAAAAGCCGCCAACCCCACCAGCGCCATGGTGCCGTCAGCCAGCCCATAGGCTTGTCCATACCACTTGACCAGCACCACCGGCAGCCAGCCCTTGGCGGCATCGAGCAGCAGCGTGAGGATGGCCGCCACCTTGCTGCCTGAGCGCAGCACATTGGTGGCGCCCGGGTTTTTGCTGCCGAAAGTGCGCGGGTCGCTCAAGCCCATGACCCGGCTGACGATGACCGCAAACGACAGCGACCCGATCAGGTAGCCAGCCAAAACCGCCAATACGGGGAAAAAACTCTTCATGGATTCCAAATCAACTCCTGGTTGCCAACTGCGCTCAAGCGCCAAGGTCTGATTTTGCCAGTTCCTTGTGCACATCCTCGTGCATGAATTTACACAAGGTTACTTCTCTCTATAGTCATTACTGAATGTATGGATATAGCATCAAAGCCAGGGCAACAAGGGGGTCTTTCAAGTAGCGCAAATGACCCATTTGTCACGACTTGAAACCCTGCAGTCCGTAGCCCTGCACCCAGGCAATGATCTCAGTGCCTTAACGACAACACAAGGAAAAATAATGAATCAACAATTGAGTTTTGCCCTGCGCACCGGGCTGATCGCTGCGGCAGCGGCTTCGCTGCTGGTGGCCTGTGGCGGCGGTGGGGGTGGCGGTAGCGGTGGCGAGGTCGGAACTTCCGGCCCTGAATCCCAACTGGCATCGAGTCGAAACAGCGACAAGGGAAATAGCCAGGAAGAAAATAAGAAAAAAGCTGACCACAACAGTTCTAACAGCGACAGCGACAGTAGCAGCAGCAATGACGGCGGTAGCGTGGGCTCAACGCCTGACTCCACATCACCGCCCGTGACAGGCGACAGTTACAAATTGCTGGCCTGGAACGACTTGGGCATGCATTGCGTTGACGGCAAAGACTACTCGGTGTTTTCCATCCTGCCGCCCTACAACAACCTGCATGCGCAGTTGGTCAGCACCAGCGGTGGCCTGGTGACCAGCGGCGTCACGCTCACCTACGAAGCCATGGCCGATGCAACGGGCTCCATCAACACCTCCAGCATGGGTAAAACCAATTTTTGGAGCTGGGTGAAGTCACTGTTTGGAGCCACCCTGGCCAATGACGTTGGACTCAAGGGCAATGCCACCACGTCGATCACGCCGCGCCCGATGAACTTCAACGCCGCCAACAAGTGGTTCGAGGCCGAGGGCATCCCGATCACGCCCTACGACGACAACGGCGTCAAGAATTTCTACCCGATGGTCAAGGTGGTGGCCAAGGATGCCGCTGGCAAGGTGATGGCCACAGCGCGCACTGTGTTGCCGGTCAGTGACGAAATGAGTTGCAAGTCGTGCCATGCGTCATCCACGCTCAGTACCGACGCCAAGCCTGCAGCGGGCTGGGTGCAGGATGCTGATCCGGAAAAGGACTGGAAGAAAAACATCTTGCGCCTGCACGATGAGAAAAAATCGACCAATCCGGCCTTCGTGTCGGCGCTCAACCAGTTGGGCTACAGCGCTGCCGGCCTGGCTGCCACGGCGCAAGCGGGCAAGCCGGTGCTGTGCGCCTCGTGCCACAGTTCCAATGCGCTGCCCGGCACCGGCATCGCGGGCATCACGCCGCTCACCCAGGCGCTGCACACGCAGCATGCCAGCGTCAAGGACCCGGTCAGCCAGCTCACGCTTGACAGCAGCAGCAACCGCACCTCATGCTACCTGTGCCACCCGGGGTCGGAAACGCAATGCCTGCGCGGCCCGATGGGTAACGCACTCGACGCCAGCGGCAAGCCCGCCATGAATTGCCAGAGTTGCCACGGCAGCATGCTGGCGGTGGGCAGCAACGCGCGCACCGGCTGGCTCAATCAACCCACCTGCCAGTCGTGCCACCATGACGGCAAGCGCGAGCTGAGCGGCGTGACTACCGTCGGCACGCCCAAGGTCTGGGCAGATCAGCGCTTTGCCTCGAACGCCAACGCCCCGGCAGCCGGCTTTGATTTGTACCGATTCAGCACCGGCCACGGCGGCCTGCAATGTGAATCCTGCCACGGCGCAACGCATGCGGAATACCCGTCTTCGCACGTCAATGACAACGTGCTGAGCCAGGACCTGCAAGGCCACGCCGGCACCGTGAACGAATGCACCGCCTGCCATGCCACCATGCCCAGCACTGTCAACGGTGGTCCCCACGGCATGCACAGCACCGGCAACAGCTGGATTTCCGACCATGAAGATGCCGCCGACGGCACCAGCGGTGCGGCGCCCTGTGCCTACTGTCACGGCGCAGACTACCGCGGCAGCGCGCTCAGCGAGGTCAAGATGAGCAAAACGTTCAATGTGGAAAATGGCACCAAGACCTTCGCGGCGGGACAAAAGGTAGGCTGCTACGACTGCCACAACGGCCCCAATGGGGGTTAACTGAAATCAGAAAACAGGCCCGGTCAGCCCAGTACCTCTGCCAGCGCGCACTGGACTGACCGGGCACCCAATAGCGTGACGCACACTTGCGGGTCGATACCTACCAAATAGCCGCGCCGCCCGCCGTTGATCAATATTTTGGGTAACGCCAAAATGGTCGATTCAATGAACACCGGCATGGCGCGGCGCGTGCCAAACGGCGATGTGCCACCGACCAGATAGCCGCTGTGCCGGTTCGCCACTTCAGGGGCGCAGGGCTCCACCGATTTGGCGCCAATCTGGCGCGCCAGGTTTTTGGTGGAAACCTTGCGGTTGCCGTGCATCAGCACCACCAGCGGCTTGGCGTCCTGGTCTCGCATGATCAGCGTCTTGACCACATGGAATGGGTCCCAGCCCAACTCGGACGCGCTGTGCAGTGCGCCGCCGTGTTCCATATAGTCGTAAGGGTGCTCGGAAAACACCACCTTGCTGGCCTTGAGCAGTTGCGTGGCTGGCGTCAGGCTGACGTGTTTTGCCATATTTAATTGGGGTCAGATTCCAATTAATTTACTGCGCCGGGTCGCGTAGTTCCCAGCGAATCGCGTCAATGCTGGTCAGCAGGTCTTCTGAAAGCGTGGTGCCCCAGGCATCCAGGCATTCGTCGAGTTGCGCCACCGATGTCACGCCGATGATGGTGCTGGCCACCTGCCATTTGGTGTAACAAAACGCCAGCGCCAACTGCGTCGGCGTCAGTCCGTACTCGCGCGCCAGCGCGCTGTAGCGTCGTGCGGCTGTGAGTGCCTCGGGGCGGCCCCAGCGCTGCTTGCGCGACGACTCAAACTTTTTCAGCCGCGCCTGTTCAGGCACGTCCGCCCCCGTCAAGCCCTGCGCGTCGTACTTGCCAGTGAGCAAGCCGAACGCCAGCGGCGAATACGCCAGCAGCGCTACATCCAGACGGTGCATGGTTTCGTCCAAGCCATTCTCAACCGTGCGATTGAGCAGGCAGTACGGGTTTTGCACGGTGGCCACGCGTGGCAAGCCGTACTGGTCGGCCAGGCGCACAAACTCATGCACGCCATAGGAGGTTTCATTCGACAAGCCCACGGCGCGCACCTTGCCAGCCTGAACCAACTTGCCCAGTGCTTCCAGTTGGGCGTGGATTGGCGTGCCCTCGTCCACCTTGGCTGGATGGTAATAGATGCCGCCAAAGGCCGGCACCGAGCGCACCGGCCAGTGAATCTGGTAGAGGTCGATGACGTCAGTTTGCAGACGCTGCAAACTGCCATCGCAGGCCGCCAGAATATCAGCGCCTGTCAAGTCCGGGCTGCCGCTGCGAATCCACGGCATGCTGCGCGATGGGCCGGCGACTTTGGTCGCCAGCACCAGTTTTTGCCGCGCGCCAGGATGCTTGACGAGCCAGTTGCCGATGATTTTCTCGGTGGCGTTTAAGGTTTCCGCACGCGGCGGCACCGCGTACATCTCAGCTGTGTCGATAAAGTTGACGCCGCGCTCCAGCGAGCGGTCCAGAATGTCATACGAAGTGGCTTCATCGACCTGTTCGCCAAAAGTCATGGTGCCCAGGCAGATCGGGGTGACGTGCAGGTCGCTTTGACCCAGTTGGATGGTTTTCATGTGTCAGATAAAAAAGTAAAAAATTACAGTTTATGAGCAGACCTGGTTGCGCCCTAAACTTTTGGCGAGGTAAAGCGCCTGGTCGGCAGCTTTGAGCAAATCGATTGTTGTCAGCGCTGACGCAGGGTCGCACAGCGCCACGCCAGCACTCAGAGTCAATACCGTCGCAATCTTGCTACCGCGGTGATCGATGCATTTTTCACGCACCCGCTGCAGCGCCTGCTGCGCCAAAGCGAGTGCGGCTTGGCCGTCGGTTTCAGGCAGGACGGCAACCATTTCCTCGCCACCAAAGCGCGCCACCAAATCCTGCGGCCGTCGAAACACCTCGTTCAACGCCTGGGCCACTTGGCGCAAACCCTCGTCGCCGGCCAAGTGTCCGTAGATATCGTTGAATTGTTTAAAGTAGTCAATGTCGAACATGATCAAGGACAAAGGCTGTGCCGATTTGTGCGCCGTACGGATCGCCTGCGGCAAAACCGCGTCGAGCCGTCGCCGATTGCCCAAGCCGGTCAGCACATCGATCTCAGACAAACCTTTGAGTCGCCCGGACTGCGCCTTGAGCAAGCGCTCGCGTATCACCGATTGGGTTACGTCATTGATCTGAATAAATATGTAGCGCTGATCCATCAAACCAGATGCCTTGAAACCTGCCGGAACAATGCGAATCGACTGGCGCAGCACCTTGTCCTGACCGCGTTGCCTGGTCGAGAGAAACAGCGGAAATGGTGCCGGGTTCAGCGTTTGCGAAAGCAGTGTTGGGTAGCCGCTGGCGACCGCCTGCTTCAGGGCGCGCTCAAAGGATGTGTTCTTGAGCTGGGGAAAAACTTCCAGCAAATGCCTGCTCAGGACAGCATCTCGTGTCAGGCCAGCGTGCACCAACAGCCAGTCGTTGACAAACACCACCTGACATTGCGCATCAAGTACCAGCAAGCCCAGTTGAAGATGGTCCAGCAGCCAGTGCGCCCAAGGCGGGCAATTGCTGGCCTCGTCGGACTGGCCGGACTGGCCGGACACGCTCACGTCAGCGATACCAGAAATTGCCGAACCGTGGCCTTGAGTGATTCAACCGATTCCACATCGAGCAGAAACACCATGAAACCACGAATCTGTAGTGTATCGATGGCAAAGTCAATTTGCAGGCTCAGCACCAGATCAGTCGGATCGCCTTGCGCAAACAAGACATCCTGAACCGGGCCAAGTTCAACATATGGCAGTGAGCCTTCAAACTGGAGCTTGAGCACGTCGGCCACACCCGATACCACCGAGTTCAGCAGAATGTTGCCAATTTCAGCGAGCGCTTCCTGCTCCATTTCACCCAGTTGCTCCAGCGGAACATCGTCTCCTACCATCATCTGGACCAATTGCAGACTTTGCTGAACCGGGAACATCAGCACAGCTTCGGTGTTGAGCACGCCAGAAAATGCTTGTCTGACGGCGCAAATTCGGTCATCAGAGCCATTTTCGGTGAGCTCGTTTGAAAGGCCTTGCTTGGAGAGCATGACAACACGGGGCACAGTCAGCCGCACATTGGCACCAGCCAATTGGCTGAGCGCATTGGCGGCTTGCCCGACACCAACGTTGAAAATTTCAGTCAGGGCATCGAGCTCAAGCGCATTCAAACTCATGACGCTGTCAGAAAATAGTCAAGGGCTTGGCGAATGGCCGGAACAGTAGCAGGCTTGGGCACAAAGGTCACCTTGAGTTCAGCTGCCAAGGTACGGCTACTTTCCTGAATGTTGGCCGTCAGCATGGCGATCTTGCTCGTGCTGTTGAATTGCCGAATCTGGGCTACCGCTTCAAAGCCACTGATGCCCGGCATGTTGACATCCATGGTGATGAAATCGGGCGCCTGGGTACGCACCATCTCCACCGCTTGTTCACCACTTTCTGCTTCAAGTAGCAGCCAGTCAGGCTGCAATTGAGAGACATTTCTTTTTATCATCATGCGCGACACTTTGCTGTCGTCAACAATCAAGAGAGAGTAAGCCATCGGAATTCTTTTTGAAGTCGAGAACACGATCATACTGCGCGTCAAGACTGCGCTTTGGCCCGCGCTTGCTCCAGTAGCCCAAAAAGAAAATGGGGCTGGGCTGGCCGAACATTTCGTTGACAGTCACACGCAACTGCGCCGGGCAGTAGTCAAACACAGCATCTCCCACGGCCTCGCCGGCGCTCATGACGGCCTATAGCTTCAGCCCAAACTGCTGGTTGACGGTCTGGCCGACGCTGCCCGGGTAGGCTTTCATCATCGCATTGAGCGCGGTCGGGAATAAAAACGTGTGCTTCACGCTGCAATCACGCAACAACTCCACCGCGGCTTGCAGTCTGAAGCGGCCATTGAACGCCACGATGGGGCGACCAAAATAAAGCGAGGGCAACAGCGCGTCCATCAGGCCGCTGGTCCAGGCCCAGCCAGGTATTGCTCTTGCGGGCCACTTTGTCACGGGCTTGACTGACTGGCATGGCGATGAATCCTTATGATGCGTTAAACCCAGATTCCTCGGTTGACCGCTTGATAACTTCGATAAAGCAATGAAATGATTAGAAAAAATAACTTCGATGACATTTACGTTTTGGGTGAAAGCGCTACGCACCCAATTGCGCCGCTGACGACGCGTCTGGGGTCGTTGCTCCTCCCTCGTCCGATAGGATGACACGCGGACAAGAGCCCGCTGCGTCGTCTCGCCTACCCAGCCACGCCGCCAGCAGCCCACTCGGGCGCATCCAACCGAGAAATCTAGGTTAAATGTACTTAATCAAAAAAATATCCCATAGCGAATTTGTATCTATTCGCACACTCAAGTACCACGTTCGCTGCTGGGGGCAGCCCGGGCCCGGCAAAACTCCGCTGGTGCTGCTGCACGGTTGGATGGACGTGGCGGCCAGCTTCCAGTTTGCGGTCGATGCGCTGGAGCGCGAACATTTCATCATCGCCCCCGACTGGCGCGGTTTTGGCTTGACTGCCTCTGGCGGCGCTGACAGTTTCTGGTTCCCCGACTACCTGGCCGACCTGGACGCGCTGCTGGACCACTACGCACCCGACACGCCGATCAACCTGGTCGGCCACAGCTTGGGTGGCAATATCGCCATGCTGTACGCCGGGCTGCGGCCCGAGCGCATCCGCCGCCTGATCAACCTGGAAGGCTTTGGCTTGCCCGACACCGTGGCGGCGCAAGCCCCAGCGCGGCTGACACAGTGGATGGACGAGGTCAAACAGTTCCACCTAGGCGCCATGCGCCTCAAAACCTACGATTCGCTTGACGCCGTGGCGACGCGTTTGGCCAAAAACAACCGCTACCTGAGCATGGACAAGGCACGCTGGCTGGCGCAGCATTGGTCGGCAGAAATCACCCCCGGCCAATGGACGATCCTGGGCGAAGCGGCGCACAAGATCACCAGCGCGCAACTCTACCGGGTCGATGAGGTGCTGGCGGTTTTCCGCAACATTGCGGCCCCCACGCTGATGGTGGAGGCGGCCGATGACAGCATGACGGCCTGGTGGCGTGGTCAATTTACCTTGGCGCAACACCGCGAGCGACTCAAATCGGTGGCGCAGGTTGAAACTGTAACCGTGCCCGACTGCGGCCACATGCTGCACCATGACCAGCCGCAGGCTGTGGCTGGTTTGATCGAGCGGTTCGTGGCCTGACGGCCCCGTGAGAAAATACGAGGTTATTCAATTACCCCAAAGATCAGGACCCGCATCATGGAAGCAGAACGCATCAACGCCATTGACAACCAACTCAGCAGCCTGACGGCGCGCACCCTCGAATTACGGGGGTATCTTTGACTACGATGCCAAATTTGAACGCCTGAGAACTGTCAACGCATCGTTGGAAGACCCCACGGTCTGGAACGACCCCAAGCGCGCCCAGGAGCTGGGCCGGGAAAAAAAGGCGCTCGACGGCGTGGTCGTCACCATTGACGACCTGCAGCGCGAACTCTCCGACAACACCGAATTGTTTGAGATGAGCCGTGATGACAACGACGAAGCCGGTCTGATCACCATCG
>Ga0210044_10003560_pt1 | contig 22150 bp, 36 predicted proteins | sample CryGey13umfilter_2_FD_183959 | JGI IMG/M metagenome (GOLD analysis project Ga0210044, IMG submission 183959) | Groundwater microbial communities from aquifer in Utah, USA - Crystal Geyser 4/9/14 3 um filter (SPAdes) (version 2) | ecosystem: Environmental > Aquatic > Deep subsurface >... | reverse complement strand
ATCTGCACATCAGCCGTATAGACAAGACCTTGTGACAGCCCGTCTACCCCGTATCTGATCCTTGTGCCCGCCGTGAAACCTGTCGTGTCCAGGGTTGTTCCTGTTTGACCGACAATATCCGACCATGAAACCGGCGCATCGGCGCTTTGTTGCCACACCGAGGGCGCTTGCGCCGTAGCGTTCGACCCGCTGACAGTCAGAATTGTTCCCGGAGTTGGGGCCACCTGATCTATAGCCCCTGCCGTCAAGTTGGGGACATTCACGGTGCTTATCACACCTGACACGCTGTCCCTGACGCTGTAGGCTCCAGCCGGGAGGATTACTTTCTTGTCGCTCATTATATCAACTCCAGGAGGATGCCATCAGTGTCTGCTGACACGGTGAAATCGGTTGCGTTTTGAAAGCGGATGCCGTCTGTGTCCGCTGTGATTGTCCAGACATCTGAAACCGCTCCAGTGGTATTAATCGCAACACCGCGCACGACAGACACAAGGCTGACATTTCCCGAGGCGTCTTTGACCACGAGAAAGAAATCATAGTCGGCGTTAAGTCCTGCCGCGAGAGCATTGATCTGGTTCGTCAGGTTGCTTGAAAACGCCTGAGACCACGCAATCGGAGCGGGCACAGATCCTCCCGTTTCTCCGGCCTCGACCTGCGTAGCACTTGGATCACCGGCAATCGATAGATCGGCAACAATGAACGCTGTCAAAGGAAGAGACGCATCGGGCTGCACCACTATCTCAACAGGAACATCGGCGTCTGCCGAAGGTTGCGGCCCCACTACGAACGTAGTAACCACAGGCGGATCAGTTTCCACCGGCTCTGTTACCGTCGCGTTGCTGCTCGCATTGGACCACAGGACCGCAGGACCGACCACATTTGTCGCCCTGCTACGCGCCTTGTAACTGCCCGCGACAAGCGGCGTGATGGAGATTGGATCGCCAAGATTTGCTGGCGATTGGCCCCCTTGAACAATGGGGCTGGAAAAATCGCCAGCCGCAAGATCGACTTGATACTGGTAGTTTGTGATTGCCGACCCGTTGTCGGTCGGCGCGGCCCCGAGCGTAAGTGTTGCGGATGAAACGCCTCCAGCCAAAGTCGGCGCGACCATCTGATTGGGCACCCCAAGATTTGCCGGAACCGTCAAGGAGCCGCTAAAGATGTCAACATCAATTACGTTTGTGACTGTAGCCGTCCCAATCACATCACCCGAAGTTGCGCTATCCGGCACCGTGACAGACCACACGCCGCCGCCTTGGTCAACCATCGTGAGCGCGTTACCTTGGAACGTCACGTCAAATGACAGAGAAGGGGCCGGGACGCCCGTGATACTGCTGATCGTGATCGAGTAAACACGCCCAACAAGAGATTGGCTTGCCACGATAGCAGGGGCGATACCCGCAACGGCAATCTGCGCACTCTCGAAAATGCGCTCTGGCGTCCCTACCCCGTCCGTTACCCGCTTCCGCAGACGCAGGGTCTGTGTATAGTTGAGCACCGTCGCGCCGTTGTAGGCTTGATACGCGGCCCCGTCGATGCGCATCTCTTGTGTGACAATCTCTGTGCCCGGTGCTGCGCTTGATGATGCCGTTCCCCACGAGCCAAGAGCATCTGCCACCGTCTGACCGTCGACGATCTGTTGAATAGACGGGTTTGTGCCGGTGATGATTGGAGGCGTGCCCCTGCCCTGTCGGCTCAATCCGAGCCCGAGTCCTATCTGCATTATTTGCTCCTAGCCAATTAGTCGCTCTATGGGGTCAAGCGCGGCCCATTTCTGCGCCTTCGCGTAAAGGCCTCTTACGGTTGTTTGCCCCTTGCCGAGTTTCGCGGCAATCGCCCGTAGCGACAGGCCCTCTTTCGTGTGCAGGTCATAGACTTCCTGCTGATCGGGCGTCATACCCATTTAAGCTGGGTCTCCGAGTGGACCGCTTGGCGCATAAGCCCCGCCCTGATCCGCGATGCAACTACGTCCGCCCGCGTCCGTGATAATCGCCGTCCATGTGCCAGTGTCCGCATTAGCCCAGAACTCGACAACGTGGCCGCGATCCGAAACCCCGATTGCAACACGGGCCTCCCCGTATTTGTCAGCCAAGATGGAATAGACTTCCGCCGTTTTGGCGCAGTTGGCTTGTGCCGATGCCTGACCGGCAAAAGCGCCCGCCAGAATTGCCGCGTAAAGTGCTAGTTTCATGGCTTATCCTTTCAGACGTTGTATTTGCTATCCTCGGGGTAAATCTCCGTTGCGCCCTGATTGGCGCGCATTGCGTCGTTATGGATGTGCAGAAAGGCACCGCTCGCTAATTGATACATTTGTATCCAAGCCTCGATGCCCCGCGCCACCATGTGCGCGCCCGATGTGCCGTCGCACCACCGATCAGGCGGGATGCCCTTGCGAGAACGGCGGGCGAACTCAACAGCCGCTTCAAGCGCATTGGCGTTGCTTTCCGCGAATGCCTCGATGTCGTCAGGTCCGAGTGCGCTCATTTCCAGCCCGCCAGTGCGCCCAGCCGCGCCAAGAGCGCCAAGCCCGTCTTGCGCGCCTCTGCCATGTCATCACCGGCCAGCGCCTCGGCATGAGCCGCCGCGTCGGGCTTCAATCTGTCAATCGCGTCCCCACTTGTCGGAGATGTCGCGCAGCCGCTTAACGCGCTCAGCGTCAGTAGCCCCAGAACCAATGTCCGCATCGTTTATCCTTTCGTGCGCCTTGATTGTCTCATCCTGCGCTTTCTGCTTTTCCTTCTGCCGCCCCTCAGCCTGCCATTTGGCACGAAAGCCAAAGATCAATGCCACAATGGCAAGCGCCGCGATGGCGTATTGGCCGATCTTGCTGCCCGCGATCCAGCGCCATGCGAGAATGAGCCAGGTCATGTCGCCCACCCCTTGCGCTTGGCCAGCGCATAGCCGCACTCCACCGCAGCAGCCAAGCCAAGCGCGCCCATGGCGACAAGATCAGGATCCGCCGCGAGGCTTTCACCAACCTGCTGCGATCCCATGATGGCCGCGCCGATCAGGTAGCGCAGGATGATCCGAACCATCGGTGCATAGTGCATGTCACTTTCTCCTAAATATGCTCATGATCGCCGCAAATATCGCCGCCCAGATGCCACCGCTGGCCGGTTCTTTGGCCGGTTCCTTGGCCTGTTGATGCCCGTATCCCGCCGCCTTCAAAGCCACGTCATAGCGCAGCGCCCGCTCGGCTATTTCCGTCGCCCGATCTGTGCCGTTCACGATCCGTCGCGCGTTGACAAAATCAGCGGGCAGGTAGTCGCTCAGTTTCTTGCCGGTAAACAATCCGAGCGACATGCCGTCGATCAGGATCCGCGCTGCGACGTTCGGATGCAGTGCCCGATTGGGGTCACTCAACAAATCAATCCCGATCACTTTACCGACCTGATGGTAATTCTGTTGATGCGTGATCTGGACGTATCCGCGTCCGAACCACCCGCCGCGCCAATACGGCACATTGACCTGCGGCAGCTTGCCCGCCGCAAAGGCCCGATCCAGCCGTGAAATGACTTCCTTGTCGCTTGGGTTCTTATTCTGATGCCACGGCATGACCGTTTCCTTGATCGGCTGCATCAGGCCAGATGTTTCGTGAAATGCCGTTGCCAGCACATAGGCCATGTGTTCGCGCGGCAGTTTCTCTCCCGCTGTCAACAATGCCTCAAAGCCTTCGCGCTGCGATTGCGTGAGCGGCCCTAGGCTTTCAAGGAACGCTTGGCGATTCATGGCTTGTCCATCTTGCCACGCAAACCGCCGCGTATCTCGTCCAGCGTCTTTATGATGTAACTCTGTGATGTCACGATCTGCGCCAACTGCACCGCCTCTGCGCTGCCCTGCGCCTCCAGTCGCTCGATCCGCCGCCCCTGAGCCTCAACTTCCCGACCTATGCCATCGACCTTGTATCTCTGCCGCTCCTTGCCGACGAAAAACGCGACCGCTGCCGCTCCGAGAAAAGCGCCAAACTGCCACCAGTCCGCGATAAAGTTTGCAAGATCTGATTTATATGGCACAGCGCTCTCCTTAAACATGGCCAGGGTCTATTTCATTGAGCGTCCGCTTGAAGCGATCCACGCGGCAATCCCCGGCCTCGTCGAGACGCTTGAGCCGCCCGGTAAACAGGATGTCGCGCGGGCGCTCAAGGAATAGCCAAGTGCCGATGATCAACTGATAGAGCGCATCCATCACCAGAAAGACCACCACGAAAGGCGCGGCAATGATCCACAGAACCTTGTAGCGGTCCACGGCAGGCTTTGCCCTGAACAGCCCCATGAAATACACCAGCAAGGCCAGCGTGACGGGCGCAACGATCAGGTAGCGGATTTCAAACCACGAGTATCTCAAGGCCAATACTCCGCATCTGCAAAGTCCTGCGGGATCGGGTCCATCGCAATCAACGTGGCCTGTGCTGCCAGAATTGCCGCCGTCGCGGCCTTGAATTGCGCCCGCAACGTCAAGACAAGTGTCGCCATTTGGGCGACAGTCAGACCGCGCGGCATGGCTATAACGGTGAGCATTGGCATGTCTGATTGATCGCCAGCCATGTAAGCCTCGGCTTCCGCGATTTGCTGCGGCCAAGTCTCCCGTTCCTCGCGGCTGTAAGGCTGCGCGATCAACGCCATGCGCCGCGCCGCCTCCGCTCGCACATGCGCGGCAGTAACTGGAACGACCGGCGGCGCTTCAACCTGTATAGTCCGTTCTGTTACCTGTCCGGTGCGGGCGTTTATGACACGCTCTGTCACGTCTACAGTCGTCATGCCGGAACCCCCGCATAAAACCCCATGGCGTTATAAGCGACAAATCCCGCCGCCGACGCCATCCGAAACCCCACTGCGTCCCATCCTGATCCGATTAGAGTTGTGCTTAATGTGACATTACCGGATGCGCTGTCGCTCGCACCGACTCCGAAAGCACTTATCGCTCCTGTTGTCGGGTCAAAATAAACACACCCGCTTCCCATTGCTCTTGTATTGGTCCCGCCGTTTATAGTCCCTACGTTGTTCCACGCGCTCCAAGTTGCAGTGTCGTCGCGCGCCCTGAATTGAAAAGATGTCGGACCAGTTAAGTTGATTCCCGTCACTAGCCCAAAGATCCACAACTGACTGACCAATTCCAGGCCTTCAATGGTCGTGATCGTTGGCCCCGAATTGCTTGCTCTGGCAATGAATTGCCCACCAAGGCCAAGCGGCAATACCTTTGGAGCGCCGACAGCGCCTTCTGTTATCGCGCGCGGGTTTTCCTCCAGCGCCAGCATGATCGGAGAGGTGATTGGCGACCCCGGCAAAAGGGAGTTTGTGTCTATGGTTGTCCAGTTTGCCATTTTATCCCTACTGTATCAGATACGGGTCATCGCCGTTCGGCATGAGGCCCGTTGTTCCGTCTGCAATCCACGCCCCGAAAAGCCGCTCATCCTCGGTCGCGTCCGCATAATCCGGCGCATTGCTTTCCATGATTACTGCGAACTTGCCGACAAACTGGAATGACTGCATCTCAACCGACATGCTGTCCCCCGGCGTGTCCTCCTGAACCTCAATAATCTGGTATCTGGCGAGCGCCTTATTCCCCTCGAAGTCAACCTTCAGTCGCGTATCCAGATCAATCACGGTTCCGATGTTTGCCGCCCGGTCCTTGGCATCAACACGCATCTTGAGGTAACGCGGGATAAATCTGTATTGCAGCATGAGTTGCGCCGCCACCAAGAGCGCATTGCTGCTGGTGTTGATCCAGCGCGAGAATATCTTTTTCTCGCGAATCGCGTTGCCTGTCGCTCCGTCGCTTTCCAGTTCCGCGTCTATGCGGATCGACTGCACCTGATAGTTGTTTTCATCCGTGAGCGTGATTGTCGGGTTCTTGCGATTATAAAACAGCACCACGCGCGTTATGAAATCGTCGCTTTCCGCCGTTTCTGCAAACGTGTCCTGCAAGATATGTTGATCGTCTGACCAGACTTCGGGCGCGGTTACGGGCGGGCGAACTGCCTTGATCGGGATTACCTGCGCGCGTTCATCCCACCAGACATTGAACAGACCGTCACGCGACAATTCCGCCATGAGCACCTCAGCAGATGTCGGCTCGGTAATCGTGGCGCTTGTTCTGAGCGTGGACAGCCAGACCGCGCCTTCCTCGTCCCATTGAGCCCAATTGAAAAAACGCGCAGGAATAGTCGTGTGATTTTCCAGCAAGTCACGCGCGACATTGTAAAGCCGGATATTCTCATATCTACCGACACGCTGAGCGCTGTCTCCAGCATTATGCGTGGCCGCAACAGCGCCCAAAACCCCGCGAGTAACTCCAGTCAGCGTCAAATCAGGTTCAGTGCCGGTCCATCCGGTGTATCTGATAATCTCAGAGCCTAACCGCAGAAACCGTGTGGATCCGGTATTGCCAAAGGCATCACTCAATTCTGTTTCGACACAGATAACATCAATGTCTGTCTGCGTGCTGTCCAGATCATTCACAAGCTGGATCGCGCTGGCCCTTGGAAATTGCGCCTTCTTGTCGGACGCCAGATCAAGCGGATCCCGCGCAGTAACCCTTATTTCATTTGTCCGGGTCTGCTCGATGTTATCCAACACATACTCGCGCATGACCATGGCTGACAAAGCCTGGCCCATGTATCCCTGATAGTCCCGCACGATCATGTTGGGATAGAACGGATTGCGCGCCATGAACTTGGCAAAGAAGCCTGCCGTCGCAAGTGTCCTGTCGCCGGTGTAAAAATCCCCCACGTGGTCGTCAAATTCAAACTCGGCAAGCGAAACCGTCAGCTTTGCGCGCACCCCGAACGGGCTTTGATTGGTGCTTTGCCCGCCCACGTTGATGCGGCTCGGGATCGTGCTTGCCGATTGCAGAACCGGGAAAGCGTTTGTCCCGATTTTATTCTCGTTAACAAATTCCTCGTAAATAAACGGGTTGCCGTTCTTGCCATCGTAAAAACGCCACCGGATAAAGCCATCCGGCGTGTAGTTCTCGCGGTCACGGCAAGTCCAATAGGTCTGGTAACACTTCGGTGTGCCGGTCGCCGTGCAAGGCAATATGCCAAAGCGCAAGGAACATCTGGGCTGCTCAATCTCGATGATCCGAACCGGCTGGCGATTATAGGCGGTCTCACTCATGGCGCGCGGTATCCACGGCACTGCAACGTGACAGAGCCGGCAATGCGGGAATTTGGCACATCCCTATTCATCCGCACCGTTTCCGGCGACCACGCATAGGCCAGTTCATTCGGATAGCCTTGTGGGCGCGGCGCAATCCAGAATGTCGCGTCCCCGGTGTTCGCGTGATCGGCAAAGTCCTTGAAATCGCCGGTCCTGAATGTCTCGGACAGGTTATTGACGATCATCGAAAACGACAGCCCGTCCGCAACCTGTGTGCGCCCAAGCCAGTTCCCGCTGTCGCTCAGGTTCACGTTGTAGTTGTATTGCCGCCCCTCGGTGATGGGCTGTCCGGTCCACACCGCGCGGCGCGGCCACTTCATGACGGTCCCGGCGCGGATATGTCCTATCGTCGCGATCTGTGTGCTGACCTGGATACCGATCCCGTCAACCGTTTGCGGGTTGAGCAGAAACAGGATTGGATCATCGTTTGTCGGGGTCAGCGTTGTATCGCCGCCCCAGTTTGACCAGACGCTGCTCGTCAATTTTCGCACGGTAACGGTTGCGCCGGATGAACCAATCGTGTGCGCTGCAATGGCGATGTAGGACGGGCTGGCCGGGGCGGTGAAAGTGCGCCGCCACGATGCCGGGACAGAGGACGGACGCCACGCGGTATAGGTCTGCGGTGCGTCTGCATTTGCAGCCGGAAAACCATCAGCCTCATTCGTCGCGGCAACCGTGCCCGGTTCGCTGTGCCAGCCGATGCGCGGGGCGTCAAGATCAAAGCCGGTGTCTGCGAAGCCGGTTTCAATGACGACAGTCATGTTGCACCGATCAGGCGCGGATCGAGGCGGAAGCCGTCGCGCTGTGCCCGGTTGAGCGCCGATATGACCTCCTGCGCCACAGTTCTATCCCGATCTGTGCCGCCGATGATGTTGATATCGACCCGCTGCGTATCCACGATGCTGGATTGTGCAGCGCCCGCACCGCCAGCCGCGCCCTTACCGGATGCGCCGCTGTTTTCATTCACGCTCTTGATCGAATTGACAAAGCCAAAGCCGGTCGCCAGAACCTTTGCCGCCGCAAACAGGTTTGTCGGATATGGCAGTTTCAAGGCCTCCGCTGCGCCTTGGTAGGTGCTGATAAGAGCCTGCGCGATGCCAAAGACCTTTGCCACCTTGAGCGCCTTCTTGTTTGTCTGCCCCATTGAGTTGAGGATTTGCGCACCTGTCCCGACAATGGTTTGCAGCGCGCTTTCCGATCCGATCTCACGAATGCCCTGCAACCGCTCCTGGTGTTCCTGCTCAAGCCGTTCGCGCTGTTCCATGAAGTCCTGCTCTGTCAGCAATTCCTGCTCGCGCGCGGACATGAGCAATTCAAGGCTTTCCACGCGCCACGCCTCGATGATTTCACGCTCCGTCATGAGGCCCTGCATGAGGGCTTGCAGTCGCGCCTCAATAGCGGATTGTGGCCTCGCGCCCCCACCGCCGCCAAGGCCAGCAGAAGCGCCGAAGTCGGAATTGACACTCGGCAGTTGCGGGCGCAGGCTTTCCGTTGGCGCGTTCGGGTTAGGCGGCAAAAGATTCGGATCGTCAGGTGAGAGCCCGGTTCCAGTGTCCTGCAACAGCGCGCCCATTTCCATGCGCGCCACCTGCGCCTTCCCGGCCAGATCAGCGACAAGCGTTGCAAGGTTAGATATCCCCGCCGCTGCCACGCTGAAACTGCTGTCGTCAATGCTGGCAAAGGCTTCCGTCACACCGATGGCGCGGTCAATGATGCCCTGCAATTCAGTGCGGAACTCGTCTGCGGTAATGGACCCTTCGCGGAACCGTTCCGCCGCATTATCAGCCGCATCCGCGATCTGGCGCATCACGTCTTCCGCGCCGATTTCCCCGATTGATCCTAGCCGGTCAGCATATTCACGGATCAGGCTGCCGCCCGTATTTGCCGCAACGTTCAGAACCTCGACCTGCGCCGCCACATCGTCAATCGCATCTGCATGTTCACGGATTGCAGTTGGGTCGCCCAATAGGCGGGCAAACAAATCCTCACCAAGCGATGCGCGCGCAGCCTCAAGCGTTCCAAAGAACTGCTCCAGTTCGACCCTGAAACCGGCAACCTGCCCGACAAATCCGACAAGGCTTGTCGCTACCCGCTCAATCCCCGGTGCGACCGCCCCGGCCATCGTGTTTCCAAGCCCGACAAACACCTGACCGAGCCGCCCCACCGCATCATTCGCCCGCTCAACGTTGTCGGACACGCCCTGCGTTACAGCGATGCCGAACCGCTCCTGAAACAATGCCGCCTCTTGTGACTTCTGAGAATAGTCAGAAATCATGTTGATCGCGGCGCGGCCAGACCGCCCGAAAATATCCATCGCGATGGCGGTTTTCTGCGTGGCGTTGTCTACGCCATCCAGCGCCTCAGCAATCCGGGCAAATTGCTCATCCGGCGAAAGGCCCTGCAAATCGGTGATGGAAATGCCCAGCTTGCCGAACGCATCCGATTGCGCCTTTGTGCCTTTTTCCAGTTCGGAAATGTTGCGCTGCATCAGCCCGAGCATCGATGACAGGTTGCCCGCCTCAACACCCGCCTCACCGGCCACCAGCGTCATGCGCTGGAATGCCGCCGTTGTGAGCCCGAGAGACCGCGCCTGCTTTGCGAGCGTGTCGATCTGGTCAAGGCTGCGCTTGGTAAGAGCCGCCATTGCCGTGCCGACTGCCACAAGACCAGCCGCACCCGCCTTGGCGAATGTGGCGATGCTGGCCTGCGTCTTGGATAGGCCGCGATCAAGCCCCTTGGTGTCTGCGTCGATTATGACTTTAAGCGGTGGTAGCGCCATTGTGCATCCATTCCTTCAAGTCATCGAGATCGCCGCGCGTCAGCCGCCCCGCATACCCGCCTTCAACATCTTTCCGGCGCATATCCATTTCCGCGAAAAATTCCGGCATGGTCATGTCCCAGAACTCGGTCGGCTGGATTTCCCAAGACCGCGCCAAGACGTATAGCGCGTTCCAGTCGATCTGCTGAATTTCGCCCCCGGCATCCCCTCTTACTCGGGGGCCTCGGGCTTTTTTTCATCGACTTCCGGCATGATGCAGCCGCAGAGGCTTTCCTTGAGCGCCTGCAATTCGCTCACTTCCATCCGCACGATGTGCGACAGCGCCTCATCCTCGGACATCTTGCCGCCAGCCGAATTGACAAACTCGGCCAGGATGAATGCCATATCCGGCATGGAGCCCGCACTCGTTTGCAGAAAGAACATCACTTCCACAAGGTTGAATCGCGGGTTTTCCTGACGCGCTTTCATCTCGATCCGGCGCAACAGCCTATTAGACGGGGAAACGATGTATTCCTTGCCGCCAACCGTCAGCGACACATCACGAAAAACACCCATTATGCCGCCGTGAAGGTGATTTCACCGCTGGATTGGATCGACGCTGTGAAGGTCGCCGCATCGTCGTGCGGTGCGCCAATCTCGAAGCTGGAGAAATGGAACTCACCCGCGACGGTGCCGATGCCCTCAATGTCGATCACGTAGTCACCCAAGAGCGCCTGCGTGTTGCCAAGGGCTGCGCTCAGAAGGCTGTCGCCGTCCAGAAGTCCCTCGACCGACATATCAACCGTCCTGACAGATGCGTCATTCAGGAATGTGCGCCAGCCATCGTCGCCCTTGTCAGTAACGTCGATTGCCTCGTTGTTGATCGTGATGCTGTCCGAGCGAGCGCCCGCGACCAGCGTTCCAGAGCCAACGCTTGCGCCCTCATAGATGCGCACTCTGCGGCCTGCGATTTTTGCCATGATACTTTCCTTTCAGTGAGTTACGCGAGAGCCTTAGAAGTTGTCGTAAGCAACCCGCACGGTTAGCATTGCCCGCCGCGTGATGCTGTCGGGGTCTAGAAAACTTTCGACGGTTTCAACATCGGTCCAGATGTGATCCGCGCCGGTGATCGTTAATGGCTGATAATGCAGCAGGGCATAAACAGCCGATGCGATCTGGCGCGCCTGCAACATGCCCCGCGCCCGCGACCACACGTCAATCTGCACAACGCCTGTCGCGCCGTTGTCGCCCTTAGTGTCCCATTGGCTTGCCGTAACATCCGAAATCGTGATGTAGGGGAAATAGGCGACGTTCTCCGGGTCCGTGACTTGCGGCACATGATCAAAGACTGCGCTCACGCCCCATGCTGTCGAGAGGCTTGCCATGAGAGCAGAATTGCCCGTCAGCCTTGAATAGATCGCCGCCTGCAATGCGTCCGTTTTCATCGCATCGCCCTTTTCAGTGCATTCTCAAGCCGCTTGATAAACTTGGGCCGGATTTCTTCTGCCGCTGGACGCCATGCGGGACGCGGCGCAATATTGCGCGTTCCCCATTCCAGCATGGCCCCGTAAAGCACCTTATTTTCAACCTCAGCGGCAAGCCTGCCAATGCGCGAAAACACAGTCGCAGAGACAAGCCTGCCGGTATCCGTGGCCGGTGCCTCGCCAGGTGCCGATGCCTGGTGCGTCCGCGTCGGGTTTACCTTGGCATAGATGATGCCGGTCTTTGATCCGCGCTGATACCGCTTCACGATATCGCCGCGTAATTCCAGCCCGGTTGCGTTCACCGCATCCGAGACATACTTTTCGGCGTCCTTGCTTAACTTGCCCAATGCGCGGTTTAGTTCTTCTGTGCCCTCGATCCGAAAGTCATTCACGGCTCAAGGCACCATTTTTTCAAATGGCTCAGGAAGTCATGCGACGGTGTAGCGATGATTTTCTGGCCGATAATTTCCACCTCGATCATTTGCGCTCCCGCATCCTCAAGCGCGTCCCACTCATCCGAGAATTGTTGCAGTTTTCCCGGTGGCCATTCGAATCTGATGCGTTGCAACAACTCCACCACGGGCCATGTCTGGTGCTCAATGATAAAGCCCAAACTCGCCATCAGGTTGCCACCCCGCCCGCCAGCCTCATATCCAGCCATCTGTTGCGCCGCTCGACGTTGTCGACCCACTGGATATTGTGCGCTGCACCATCCACAAGAACGCGATCCGCCGCCGTAAGGCCAGCGAAATAGCGGCACGTTAGCCTGTCCGTTGTTTGCGCGTCCAGCCGCCCCGCCTGTAGCCGCTCAAAGCCGCTTGCGCCCCTTACCCATGCCCGCGTCGGTGCATCAGGGATTGCCGCCCACGTCTCAGTCCAGCCGCCCGCGCCATCAGTTGTGCGCGTGATCCGCTGGAATTGAACCGTGGTGCGGAGCATCCCCGATGTAACGTCGCAGCATTTCATATCAGAGCGTCACGCCAGAAATGATCGGCTTGAATACCAGAACCGTGGTTGACGATGCGGTGCCAAGGAAAACCACAGCATCGCCGATTGTCACATCAGCGCGCGGGGCGATGCCGCCCGCCGTGCCAGACAGATAATAGGACGTGCCTGCTGTTAGCACAGCGTTCAAGGTGACGTTCCCACCCACCAGAACCGCAAGGGGCTGACCAGCGGACGCGCCATTGAGCGCCATGAATACGGCCCCAAACCCTGCGGTCGGCACGGCGTCGTTATCCGCCAGCTTGTATCGGGCATCAGCCGGATCGCGGTAAACGATCTTCCCCGCCGTGATGGTTGCGCCCGCAACGCCGCTCTTCGTGCTGGCACCAGTGCCTGCAATCACGCTCGCCGCTGTAACTGAAATATCCGCCATTTGTCTTTCTCCGATGATGGGCAACGCCCGATGAGATTAAATTCGTGCCACCTGATACCACTTGGCCATGTCAGCCGCGCCGGATGCATGAAAGGCATTGCCCGGTGTGCAGCCATCGCCGCGATGCTCGTAAAGATACGCCGCCATTTGCAGCACGGCCCGCTTGAGCGGCGCGGGAACGTCCGACGCCGCGTCACCAAATCCAGCCGTGTATTCAATCTGGATCGCGTTTGTGTCCCGCAGGGCAATAGGCCATGTCTGACCAGCTTTGAGCGATAACCGCCCTGGCCGCTGATACGTGTCCACATCAAAGACGGTTGCCACAGTCACCGCAGATGATGCGCCCGCTTCATTGAATACCGTCACGGCGTCGATGCCCTGCAACGGATAAACCGGGATTGCCAGCGTAGCGGGCGCGCCGCGCAATTCGCTGATCGCGCCTTGCCGTGTGCCAGACCACCACGGTTCAGGGTTTCCCGGCCATGCGTCCAGCGCCAATCGCCACTCTTGCGTAATCATCGCAATGCCGGTGACTTCCTCGATTTCCTCGCGAGCGGCTGAAATTAACGCCTCTGCCGCAGTATCAGAAAGACCCTCTACAGTCTCGACAAGGTGCGTTCTTAATTCTGCCGCTGTTACAGGCTCAAGAGCAGGCGCGACGGCGCGAACCGATCCGCGCTGCGGGTAGAACAACCGGACAGGTCTCAGGCTCATGATTTGGCCTTTCTGGGTCTGCCCCGTTTGACCTGAACAGGCGCGGCGGGCTTGGTTTCCATCTCAGGAAACAGAGGCGATGCAGCACCAGCCGCCAAAGCCAGATCCGCTGCCCGCCCATCCACGATATCGCCAAATGCGAAGGTCTCGACCGTGTGGCCGTGGGGTGCGCAGCGGTATCCGTCGCGGTGTGTGATCCTGACTTTTGTCATGAGTTATCCCTGTGCTTGTGAAAGGGGCCAGTTTTCCGGCCCCTCGCAAAGATCAGGTTGCCGCGACGGATGCGCCGATGTAGGTAGTCGGTGCGCGGTGCGGACGGCCAAGCCGACCAATGGTGCGGACAACCGCCGCCGTGTTGGTCGTGCCGACATAGTTCACTCGGATGTAGCGTTTGTTGCCAAGATACCCGAGGGCACCCGCAACCACGTTGTCCGCAGCGTCGTCAGTCACCGTCACGGTCACAGTGCCATTGACGGCTTCATCTGCCGATACGTTAGCCGCGTCACCGTTAGCGGTCGTGTCGGAGTGCTGAAGCGTGGCGGTAAAGCCCGCCGCCGTGCCCGCGTCCGTAACCGCTCCGGTCAGGATTTCGATGGTAGCGGCATCATATCCGCGCACATCAAGCCATGCAGAAGCGTTCGGCGTGATGCCGGAAAGCGTGTCAGTAGACATGTCCACAGTGGAAACGTTGGAAATAAAGTCGCGCATTGTTTTACCCCTTCGCGCTAGAGAGAGCTGGCAGGTTCACCAGCGGAAAGAGCGGGGCCGGTATTGGCCCCGCCCGATTTCATCAGAAACTGAACTTGATCAGCTTGATTGCCTCGAAGTTCACCACATCGCCGCCGGTGCGCTTCGTGGTGTAGAACAGCACGAAAGGCTTGGCGGTGTAGGGATCACGCAGGACACGGATGCCCGCCCGGTCCACGATCTGATAGGCCGCGCGCATGTCGCCCACCGCAATCGACAGGCTGTTGGTCGCGATGTTCGGCATGTCCTCGAAAGAGGCCAGCGGACGCCCGAGGATTGTTGCCGGTTGACCAGCCGCGATGCCCGGTTGCCACAGATACGACCCGTCACTGTCCTTCAGTTTGCGAACAGCAGCCGCCACAGTGCGATTCATGAACCACGTGGCGTTTGCCATATACGGGGCCTTGAGGCTGTAGAGCGCCGTGATCAGCGCATCTCCACCAGCGGGCGCGGCGGCAAAGTCACCGTTGACCGTGGTCTTGATTTGCTCGATGGTGCCGGGAAGCGTGGTGCCCGCAGCATAGGTCAGGAAGCCGCGCGGTTTTTCAACCCCGTTGCCACTGACGAAAGCCGCGTTTTCAGCAAGCGCAAACTCCAGCGCCACCTTCTGCGCCAGCCACGACTCCATGTTGATCGACGCATCGTCGAGCAGTTTCTGCGTTGCCGCAGGCATTGCCGACAGTTCGTGGACCGGGATGCGCCACTTGCCGATGTTTGGGGTATCGGTCTGCGAACGCGCCTGCGTTTCACCAACCCACACTGCCGATGCTCGCTCAAGGTCAAACAGACCTTCCAGAGCATCAGTGCCGATCACCTGGATGGATGCGTAAGCCCGCATGGGCGAGGTTTCATCCACCTTGGTCACGATCTGGCCCGACATATCGGGATGCACGACATAGCCGCCCGAAGGATCGCCGCCAACCGACAGAGCCTTGCGCTCGTCTGCCGACAGACCATCCGCGCCCTTGCGCATGTAACGCCCTTGAGCGGCGTGGTATTCAGCCAGCCCCTTGGCGTTCATGTCGAACGGACGCTGCTCATAGGCAACCGCCACCACGTCAGCCCAGTTCTGCGCCTTGGCATCGTAATCAATCGGATTGCCATTGGCATCCGTCACGACACGCTGCGACCGCTTGATGGCAAGAACAGCCTCATCGGCGGTCGCCTGAAGGCGCGCCATGTCCTCATCCATCTTTTTCAGCTTGGCTTCAGTCTCGGGAAGCGCCGCGCCGAATTTCTTGATTTCGGCGTCGTGTTCGGCGATGGCCTTCTTTTGCTCGTCCCAGGCTTTGTTGATGCCTTCGACAGCTTTCTTGACCTCGGTCAGGTCTACTTTTTGATCGTCAGACATTGGGTTTTCTCCTTTAGCTGTCTGATTTGCTCTGCAAGGGACGCGAGCCCCTCGATTTGCGCACCATCCGCCTCAGCATCCCGCTGCCCGGTGATCGCCTTGAAGCCATGCAGCGTGATTGCTGCGGCCTCTTTTCGGCTGTATCCTGCATCCCGCAAGAACGCCTCAAATTCTCTTTCCGTGCAGATCGCCTTGACATCCGTCACAAGCGCGGCCTCGTTCATCGGGAACGTCACAACGCTTACCTCAAACAGGTCCACATCAACCAGTTTGCGCACCCGCCCGCCTGCTTCTGGTTCCGCCTCGACAGTCCGATATCCGATGCTCATGCTGTCGATAGCGCCAGCGCGCATCAGGGCCATTGCCTCGCGTCCTAGCGCCACGTCATTGAGCAACCGCCCTTTGACGAACAGCCCGCGTTCATCCTCGCGGATTTCTTCCCAGACGCCGATCACCTTGCCAGGATCGTGCTGCCAAAGCATCTTGACCTTGCGTTTTGTGGCGAGTGACCGCTTGAATGCACCCGGCGCTACAACGTCCATCCCCTGATCCAGAACGCCAAAGACAGAGGCATATCCCTCAAAGGTGCCATCGGCATCAGGCTCGCGCTTCAACTCAAAAGCTGCGCTCTTGTGATGGATGACTTGCGCCGCATCTTTGTGCTGCATGTCCAACTCCATTAAATTCGTGAAAGTGTCAGTCAATGACCACATGCGAAACGGCGCATCTGCAATTCACCACTTGCGCCGCGCTGCCCGCCGGATCGCCGGGGAACATCAATTCTTCACCGCCGACGATGAAAGGCGCTGTTTCGTCTACCAGTTCCCCATCGGCATCGACGTGATCCTGCCGGGTCCGCTCATCCGCCGCCGCAACCCATTCCTTTTTGAGCCGCAACCCGGTTTCCTTTGCCGCTTCCTGCGCCCCGTAATTCGCCGCGCCATGCGTTTCCGTTCTGGCAATCATTGCAGCCCGCGCGGCCGTGAAGGCTTGCACCTGGCTGTTAATGCTGCGCGCGATTTCCGCAACGCCCAACCCCTCGTCAAATCCAGCCGTGACCGCATTGACCACTTGCGCCCGCGTGGTCTCCGATACCGCCGTTATGCGCCGCCTGATGGCTTCCTGCGCGATATAAGCCACGGCAATCCGCGCGAACGTGGCGGCAAAGTCCTTGCGTTCCAGATCGGGCCGGAACGCCTTGCCCTGATCTATCACCCGCGCGCCGAATGTCCTGACGCTGACTTCCGCCATCTGACGATAGACCGCTTCAAGACGCGGGCGCAGGTCATTCATGACCGGCACTTCCCCGGTTAGTTCATAAACCCGCATTGCCTCGCGGATGGCCGCGATCAATTCCCGTTGTATGCGGCCCCTGAATTGTGCCTCCAGCCGGTCCAGCAATAGCGACTGCCTGCGCTGTTCACGCTGCCGGTCCTGATCAATGAGTCGGGCCACCGCTTACGCCAAAAATGCCCAGATGCCAGTTGCGGTTGTGCCCGTCGCTTTAACGCGTGAAACACCGACAGGGAGCGTTTCTTCTGACGCAATCGGGTATGTCCGCTCATTGCCGGATGCCGTTATGATCACAACGTCTCCGGCATTGCCCTTGCAAATAATGCCGACAGCTACTGTGTTCACCGCGATATCCGCATCATTCGCGGGCGTCACCGGAATGATATCTTTCGCCAAGCCGGTCAGGTTGCCCCCGGCTGAAGTCCAAGGATTGCTCACTTCATTTCTCCTTTTGCGCCATAAATAAACGCCTTTATATCGTCTGGCGTCAATTCATCATTAGGCTCATCGACAGGTGGCGCGACGGGCGCGGGCGGCTCAGACACCATGGAAAGCGGGATCTGGCTTGCATTGACCAGCAACACGTCGCCGCCTTCGATTTCCTCAAACCCCTTGAGAATGCGCCGCTCGTTTATCGTCAGATCAAGGCTCTTGTCTGCCATGTCCCAGAGCTTGTGCTTCTTGTCCACAATCGCCTGGACTTGATCCAGATCGGGGCGCAATTCCATCCCAAGAGGCTCTGCCAGCCATGCTGTCCAATCTGACCCAATGAAAGACAAAAGCGGAATGACCGTATCTTCCCAGAACGCCAGCCGCGCCTCGGAATAGTTGGAATAGGTGTTGTCGCCGGGAATGCCCAGAAGCTGCGGTGGCACACCGAACGTCAAGGCCACATCGCGCGCGGCGCTGAACTTGGTTTCCAGTATGCCCATGTCGGTCGGGCTCAAGCCCATCTGCTTCCAGTCAAGCCCGCCCTCCAGCAGCATCGGCCTGCCCGCGTTGCCGCTGCCTTGGTAATTTTCCTCCAGTTCGCCCTTGAGCCGGTGAAACTGCTCTTGCGTCAGTTCGCCTTGTCCGTCCTTGCCCGTCATGACCAGAGCGCCGGAAGGCCGCGCGCTGTTCTGCAACAGGCTCTGCATCCAGGCCATGCTTTCATTGTGCTGATCGACAGCGTAAGCGCCCGCCTCTATGGGGCTTTGCCCATACCAGTCATTGATCGGGTTGAATAACTGGATTTGCCGCACATCGCTATCGAGCGTCACCGGGTCAACCGGAAACCGCACCTTGCGCCCGTTTACCTCGTATTGAAACGCCTCTGGAAAACCGTTGTTGCCGGGAATGACCGTCATGCGATCCGGGCGTAGTTGGTATAGTTCCTTGACCTCGTTGCGAACCTTGACCCGTTCTTCAAAGCCGTTGCCAGAGAGCATCAGGAACCCGATCTTGGCCCTGATATATTGGTCGCCGGATTGCAGCGGGTTAGGCCGATCCAGAAGCGTCAGGATGGGATGCTCGATAATCTCCTGCTCACCGCGCCACAGAGTCCATTTGACCGATGCGATCGCGTCCGCGATGCGGTTGATTGACCGATAGGCCACCACGTTGCGGCCATAGGCTTCATCCGCGAATGACTTGTAATCGCGCGGTTTCCATGCGGGCTGACCAGGGTTCATGACCATGATCCGGCCCGTCTGACTTTCCTTTGTCTCGGGCGGACGGCGCAGAAAGTCAAATAATCCCATCAGAGCGCCCTTATCCTCGGCTGCACGGCGTTGCGGCCCAATATGTCCGCTATCGCGTCCATCATCGGATCCAGCGTATCGTCGTGCGAGCCATTCGGGAAAGCGGATGCCTCGGCCAGCATGTCCGACAAATGCGGAACGCTGCGCAACAGAATGACATTTCCGCTTTCAATGTATGGCGCGGCGTCATGCGCTCGCGTCAATTTGTCCGTGTCTCGTTTGATCGGCAAGACCGGCTTGCCCTCGCGGCGCAGTTGCTGGATTAGCCCGGTGCCGCTTACCTTATCTTCGATCTTGAAGGCTCTGAGCGCCCCCATGCTCTCTTGCGCCACATGCTTGGACCAGAAGGCCCTTGCTCTTTCAAGCAACTCAGGCGCTTCAAACTTGCCGCGCACCATGTCCAGAAGGACCGCCTGCCCTTGCCGCGATCTGCCCCAGCACTGAAAGACGGTGTAGTCGTTCGCCTCACGTGTTTTTTGCGCCGTGTCTGCGTAAATCGCGCGCCATTCTATCGGCGGATGTGCGTCCAGATATTGCCACCACTCATCCCTGAATATGCCGCCGCCCGCCGGGGCGGGGCGTTGCTGCATCTGTCCTGCCCACGCGTAAGCGCCCATTGCCCGCTTGTCGCGCTCGATTACGTCCGGCGGAAACCTTGTCGGATCCAACAATTCGCCTTCTGCCTTGCGCGGGTCCGTCCAGCCTATCGACGTTGTGCATCGGCGGTCCGGTTCAAACTCCATCGGCAGGCATAGATGCTCATAACCAAGATCGTTTGCCAGAATATGCCCTGCCGGGTCCGCCTCATGCAACCGCTGCATGATAACGATGATTGCCGATTTCTCCGGGTTGTTAAGCCGCGTCGGAATGGTTTCAGACAAGACACGGATCGCGGTATCCCTGCCCGCCTGCGAGTGTGCCTTTTCCGGCGATAGCGGATCGTCAAGCGTGATCGTATGCCCGCGCCGCCCCGTCATGCTGGCAACAGCGCAGGCTTGCCTAAAGCCTCTGTGTTCATTTTCAAAATACAGCTTTTCGTTCTGGTCGCCGGTCATTTTCAGCGGCCAAAGGCGCTGATACCAGTTGGACGTGACCAACGCCCGCATCATGCGGTTATCCCGGACAGCCAACCCTTGCTCGTGCGCGGCACCGATGTAGCGATGGCCCGGTTGCCCACCCGGCCCCCATAGCCAAGCCGGGAACATGACGCCCACCATCGTGCTTTTGGACGTTCCTGGCGGAATGTTGACTAGAAGCCGCGTTATATCGCCCTTTGCTACCGCCTCCAGATGCTCGGAAATGGCGTCGAGATGCCAGCCCCAAATCAGCTTGTCGGGGATGATGTGCGGCCACGCGCGACGGGTGAAATGTGCCAGACTTTCCGCGCATAGGCTGCGCTCGATCTGGTCAATCGTCTCCCTGTCCAAGTGCGTCATGTGCTGCAAGGATTTCCGCCTTCGCTTCCTTGGATAGCATGGATATGTCGAGGCCGGACTTGGGTGACATGCTGCCGTCTGGGCTTTGGTGGTTTACCAGAGATTGAGGCATGTGACCTTTGGGAGCCATGCGTTCTGCGCTCCACTTCTTTGCATCGAGAATGACGCGGGCGGCGTTCGGGTCAAGCAATCCATCCCGCACCATATCGGCAATGTCGATGATATCGTCAGCGTGTGCGTAGCCGCCCGCTTGCCTTGCGTGTGCGTATTGTTCCATGAATTGCGGATGAGTTACTATCCACAGACACACGGTTGAAAGTCCCGGCGTCTCGTCTTGGCGGCAGAACGAACGCAGGGACTTACCCTCAGCGATCCACATGCAGATGCGGTCTGCAATATCTGCATTATAGCTTGTTGGCCTGCCTGCTGGCATGTGCTGCTCCTGTTTCAAGGCTTTCCACAAGCGAACATGACGTGACACATCACAATACTGTCGAGGCTCGCCTCAATAGCGATTGATGAAGGCGCTAGATTATAAATCCTTTCCCCGCGCAATTCGACCCAGAAATTACCTCTCCCATCAGAACATAACTTGGGAATTTCATTCTGATATTCGCTCCACTTGACTGTAGCCATCAATACACCGCCTCGATAGCGGCCCAGAGCGCAAGTGTTGAGATGGTGACCTCTTGACTTGCCTTTGTGCCGCGATAGCCGCGCGATGCCATATTGTTACCTCTTGCCCTATTGGGGGAGAGTTGCGTTAGCGATGAGTGATTTTTACGTCCGGGTTAATTTCCCAGTCATCAACGAGCATATCGAGAAAGCCTTGCTCGATAAAGCTGCCCTCTACTGGCATTTCCGCATTGTAAAGCATCATATCCGCCGTCATGCAGTCGCCGACTTGCATATCCTTAAGCCATTCAACGGTGTTGCCATTTAACTCCCAGATATCGCCCTTCTTTGGGTTAATCACTTTCCGCTCCAGCACGTCCGCAATGGACGTTTGAAAACACGAATGCTTCGCATCATACTAGCGTGTTCCGGTAGCGCGGTCAACAACATCTGCAAACCGCTCCATCGCCACCACAAACCGCCTGCCGTGGTCTGTTATCCGCCCCCCGTCCATCGCGTCAACCCGCCCATAGGACACGTCGCTTATGGCATCTTGGTGATAGTCTGCCATGCTGGTGAAATACCCGCGCCATCTTGCCCATGCGTTTGAAGCATCGCTAGCTTTCTCGTCCTCTGTCCGCAGATCGGGCTTGTCGTCTGGCCTGACTTGGAAATCATCACCCGGCATCATTTCCAGCTTTGCGGTTGCCGCGTGAAGGCGCAGGCCAAGACAGAGGCGCAGATACATGGCTTCCGAAGCCGTGAAGGCGCGATAGACTGCCCATAGGCGTTGTGCGACTTCCGGCTTGTGCGTGACATAGATCGCGCGGCCCGCCGCTTCACCATAGGCCGGGTCACGCGTTTCCATGATGTCCTTAGGCGAAATGCCTGATTGACGGGCGCGGGCGGTCAGGACAACCATTTGCGCATCAGGCTCGGCGTTCAATTCCTCCATCCTGGCGCGGCCTCGTTTTTTTGCCTTCGGGACTTCGGCGAGATCGGGCAATGATAGCTTTGCCAGCTTTTTAAGGTGTAGCTTCTGCCCCTTGGTTTTTGCCTTGGTCATTTCTGCCCTCGCTTGCCATAGAGTTGCTCTGCAATGTTGATGATTTTCTGCCTCGTCCAGTCGTCCTCGATCTCTATTGGATCAATTACCGCCAGTCCGTGCCTCTGCCATGCCTCTGCGCAGGCGTCACGGTTTCGGCGCTTGGCTTCTGCGCCCGTGGGCGGCTCGGCGTTCGCCTTGTGGTAGATGCTGGAGATGAGGCGGGTCATGGCAACGGATGATTCTGCGGCCCGTATGGCTCTAGGTTCTCCGGGTCAATTTCGCTCGGGCGGTGTTGCCGAGATAGGCTTTCCGTAGACTCTGCCAGTAGCCCCTCGAACCATTGCTGTTCGGTAGCCCCGGCGTTGCGCATGTGGCGGCGCAGTTCGCTGAGGTTGTAGGCGATCAGGGCGGGAATGGAGTAGGTCAT
>Ga0210044_10003557_pt1 | contig 22176 bp, 20 predicted proteins | sample CryGey13umfilter_2_FD_183959 | JGI IMG/M metagenome (GOLD analysis project Ga0210044, IMG submission 183959) | Groundwater microbial communities from aquifer in Utah, USA - Crystal Geyser 4/9/14 3 um filter (SPAdes) (version 2) | ecosystem: Environmental > Aquatic > Deep subsurface >... | reverse complement strand
CTCTCCGATTTCCCAAGCAAGATCGAGGAGCAATACGGGAAATTCGACCGTGTCTGGGTCATGGACCGAGGCATCCCGACCGAAGAGACTCTCGGAAAGATGCGAAGCTCCAAGACCCCCATTCATTTTTTGAGAATTTATTTTCCTCTTAATTTCTTCTTGGAAACACCGCAAGCGGATAGTCTTTTATCATCGAGACTTCAAATCTGAAACCGTACAGAATGGCATCTGTCTGCCCAGACACCTGGCTGCAGGATTCTTATTTCTTAAAAAACAGCGAAAAAACTGGAAAACCACTTTTTTCTGAGATACAATTTGAAACCTTTACCGGATGTATAACTTTATGGGCAAAACCTCTTTCGATGAAACGGTTTATTTATAAAACAGAAGTTACCGTAGGATTAATCGTAGGGGCGATCCTGACCCTGGCCATCTCCGGTTCAATCGATCTCTTTCTCCCTCTCAAATCCGGGGGGTGGTCAGAGGCCGTCCGGAAGAGCATCCATGCCTTTCTCGGCCCTCCATGGGAGAATCTTCTCCCCGTTCAAATCGCCTTCGGCGCCATAGCAATCTTCATCATCACCGGCCTGGGCGCCCTGATCGGGGCCTTGTTCGCTTTAATGCTCTCAGGATTTTTCAGGAAGATGTTCCATCTATTGGAGAAACACGAAGATGAATAAATGCCCAGGCGGCAGCTTATATCACGTCTGATTCCGAGCCATGGGGTTCGGTATCATGACCGCCTATCTTAGGCCCTTACGGGGCCTTCCTGCCGGGATGCACCAGGGGAACGAAGCGGACCGGGAGGAGGGTTTCTCTCTCTGTTCCGGTCGGCGTCTTGGTGATCCGGATCAGGTACTGGATGAAATCCGAGCCGCCCACTGGGATGCAGAGCCGTCCCCCCACTTTGAGCTGGTCGATGAGCGGCTGAGGGATCTCCCCGGCAGCGGCCGTGACCATGATCGCGTCGAAGGGCGCCTTGTCCGGCCAACCCAGGTAACCGTCGCCGATACGACAGGTGATGTTCCTGTATCCCAATTCCTCAAGCCGGCTCCTTGCCTTTTCACCCAGATCCGGGATCAACTCGATGGTATAGACCTCCCGCACGATCTCAGCAAGCACTGCGGCCTGGTACCCCGAACCGGTCCCCACCTCAAGGACCCGGTCATCAGGGGACAGTTCCAGGACCTCGGTCATGAAGGCCACGATGTAGGGCTGGGAGATGGTCTGTCCCATCCCGATGGGGAGCGGTCCATCTGCGTAAGCAAGATACCGATAGGCCGGAGACACGAAGAGATGTCTCGGGACATTGGACATGGCCCTGAGGACCCTCTCGTCCCTGATCCCGCTGCCGAGGATCTGCTCCTGCACCATCCTTTTTCTGGCCTCGGCATACTCCCCGGATAGGCCATGTCTCTTGATCTTCTGGTTGATGGGCGACCCGCCCAAGCCGGCAAAAAGGAAGAAAAAAAATAGAGGGAAAAAACCCAGATACCTCATAACGATTCCCCCCTTCCGTTATCTTGTATCATAATGAATTTACCGCAGAAATGCGGGGATGGCAAGGAGGAGAGAAGGGGTCGGACCCTCTGAACAGGGCCCGACCTTTTTTGATTGACTTGATTTAGGATAACGAGCGTTTGCGTGCGAGGCCGATCAGCCCGATAAGCCCGCTCCTGATCAGGAAGAGAGACGAGGGCTCGGGCACCGGAGTCATCACCTGCGATCTGAAACGCTCCATACCGGTGGTGCTTCCCGAATAGCCAGCCAGTGAGCCGCCGGGCGCGCCGACGAAATCAATCCGATAGGTGATGTCGAAGAAACTATCTACAGCCCAGTTGCCGCCCGTCTGTGTCAGGGTGTTGTGGCCGGGACTCGGCATGCCGAAACCTGTTCCACCACTGATCCGCAATAAGTCAAAGTCGGGATCGCCGAGAATCTGGCCTTGCAAATATGTTGCGTCGCTGTTAAACGATTGTACAGCCAGACCGGGTGTGCGGGGGTCGTTATGTACCACCATGAACATGGGGATGGTGAGTATGGTGCTGAACCCGGACAGGCTGCCCGTTCCGGTCAGCGAGAGCGATAACATTTCCGTGTGGCATCCGGTTGCAGGGTGGTGGGCAGGCGCCAGCCACTGAACCCGCCCACGGTCAGGCCTGACGCCCAAGCGTTGGCTTGTGACCAGTCCATGAAGCCGTTAGCGTTGGCATTCGCCAGCCAGGTAATGTTGAGGTCGGTGTCGTAGACGGCCAGGCCGCCCAGGCGCGAAACCAGCGCTGCATTGGCCGCGCCCGAAACCCCCAGAATGATAATAATTAACAGTACTTGAACGCGTTTAATCATGCCTTTTCATCCTATTGGCTTTTAATCCGGCGTGAATCTTAGCCCACTAAGATTGTCTGCCGGATGACATATTTTCCTGATATATCCGGATGTTGGGCAACACTTTCGCCGGATGCTCCTTTACGGGATTGCCTGCTTAAAACAAGCAGCCTGTCCGCTCCGGTTAAAAAAATTATTTAGAGCAAACAGGTTGCCTATGTTAATGGTATAGTGGTTTTTTTACGGTAAAAGTTACAAATTTTATTTTTAAAGCGCTTGACAATGAGTTTAGGATATGCTAATTTCTCCATACTTTATAAGATATGTCCCTTGTCAAGGGGCGCATATCGTGATTTAGAGGAGGGAAGAAAGCGTGCTCGGGCTTTCTCTATATCAGATACTTCCAGCCGTATTCCTCATCTTATTTCTCATGTGGATTCTGAACCTTCTTTTGTACCGCCCCATGCTGAAAAACATGGATCAGCGCAAGGAGATCATTGATGGGGCCGTCCGGGATGCAAAACATGCCGACCAGAAGTTGAAACAATTGCAGGAGGAATACGAGCAGGCCCTTCAGCAGGCCAGGAGGGATGCCAAGAACATATATAACAAGATTCACGAGGAGGCTTCCGCCGAAGAAAAGGAGATCCTGCAACAGGCCCGATTGAAGGCTGAAAAACTCATGGCAAAGGCCATGACCGACCTGGAAAAGGATTTCGACTCTGCAAAAGAAGAGCTTCGGTCCTATGTAGAATCCTTATCCCGCGAGATATGCGTGAAGATCTTGGGAAGGGCTTTGTGATGATCGTTTTAAAATCTACTGCATCTGGACATTCCATGTTCAGGAGGGTACAGAACATCCTTCTTCCGATCTTGCTTCTGCTGGCGGTTTCCGGTTTGGCGGCAGCTTCGGGAGGAGAGGGAGGCCATGAGGAATTCCCATCGATATTCTCTACGGCTATGCTCTGGCGGGTCATCAACTTTGCAGTGCTTTTTGGTTTTCTTTATAAAGTAACGGCCGGCCCTGTCCGCAATTTCATGTCCACCCGCAGCGGGCAGATCCAGTCCGCTTTGGAACAAGCCAAGCGGAGTAAGGAGGATGCCGAGGCGAGGTACAAAGAAATCACAGGGCGTCTGGCGGGCCGGGACCAGGAATTTGAAGAGATCCGCAGAACCGCTGTCGCCAATGCAGAAAAACTCAAGGAGCGCATCATGGAGGAGGCGCATGAAAAGGTGAATAAAATAGAAGAAAAGGCCAGAGAGTCCATCCGGCAGGAGATCAAGAAAGCAAAAGAAAGCCTGAAGCAGGAAGCGGTGGATCTGGCCCTGAAACTTTCCGAAGAGAGGCTTTTAAAAGAGATCTCATCGAGCGATCATAAACGATTTGTTGCCTCGTATTTAAACGAGATGAAGGGTTAAGGAGGATCGGTTCTCTTGAGTGACGCCGTCGTTTGCAGAAGATACGCCAAGGCCCTGGCCGACCTCGCGGTCGAGGAAGGCTCGGTCGATCAGATGGTGCAAAACCTCGGTAAAACCGTCCGGATGATCGTTGAGAACAGAAAATTAAAGAACTTCCTGTTTAACCCGGTATCTAAGAAGGAGAACAAACAGAAGCTTATAGACGAGGTTTCCGCTGAATTGAAAATCAGCGGGCTTCTTAAAAAGTTTTTGAACCTTCTGGCCAGGAACGACCGGCTTCCTCAGATCGAGGGAATCTATAGGGAACTTGTCCATTTTGCAGACCAGATCGGAAACCGGGCCGAGGCGGAGGTGATGACGCCCGTTGCCCTTGCCGATGAAGACAAGGAGAGGCTCAGGTCCAAGTTGGAGGGTATGACGGGAAAGCATATCTATCTGAAGCTGAAGGAGGACCCCCGGTTGATCGGAGGGATCATTACCAGAATCGGAAGCGTGGTCTATGATGGAAGCATCAGGTCGCAAATGGCGAAACTTAAGGAACAAATTACAAAGGGGTAAGGGAACATGGATATCAAGGCTGCCGAAATCAGTGAACTGATTAAAAAACAGATCTCCGAATTTGAAACAGGCATCGACGTTGCCGAAGTGGGCGCCGTCATCAGCGTAGGGGACGGTATTGCACGCGTCTTCGGCCTCGAGAACTGTATGTCCGGCGAATACCTGGAGTTTACCGGCGGGATCATGGGGATTGCCCTGAATCTTGAGCAGGACAACGTCGGCGCCGTGCTTCTGGGAGATGACACCCATATCAAGGAAGGCGACATGGTCAAGCGGACCGGACGGATCGTCGAGGCGCCTGTGGGTGACGCCATGCTCGGCCGCGTGGTGAATGCCCTGGGCCAGCCCATTGACGGGAAGGGACCGATTGAGTGCAAGGAGACCCGGAAGATGGAAATCAAGGCGCCGGGGATCATCGCACGCCAGCCCGTGAAGGAGCCCCTGCAGACCGGGATCAAGGCCATCGACTCCATGATCCCCATCGGAAGAGGCCAGCGTGAACTGATCATCGGCGACAGGCAGACGGGGAAGACGGCCATAGCCGTGGACACCATCATCAACCAGAAGAACACCGATGTCTTCTGCATCTATGTGGCCATCGGGCAGAAGCGGTCCACCGTGGCCCAGGTGGTGCAGAAGCTTGAGGAATACGGGGCCATGGATTACACCATCGTGGTGGCGGCCACGGCCAGCGAGCCGGCGCCGCTCCAGTATATTGCGCCTTACATGGGGTGCACCATCGGCGAGTACTACCGGGACAGCGGACGGCATGCCGTCATCTTCTATGACGACCTTTCAAAACAGGCCGTTGCCTACCGGCAGCTTTCGCTGCTGCTCAGACGCCCGCCGGGCCGCGAGGCCTATCCGGGCGATGTCTTCTACCTTCACTCCCGGCTCCTTGAAAGAGCGGCCAAGATGAGCGAAGACAAAGGCGGCGGTTCCCTGACTGCACTGCCCATCATTGAGACCCAGGCTAATGACGTCTCCGCCTACATCCCGACCAACGTGATCTCCATCACCGATGGACAGATTTTCCTGGAGTCCAACCTTTTCTATTCCGGCATCCGGCCGGCCGTGAACGTGGGCCTTTCGGTCTCCCGTGTGGGCGGCGCCGCACAGATCAAGGCCATGAAACAGGTGGCCGGCCGACTCCGTCTGGATCTGGCCCAGTACCGCGAGCTCGCGGCCTTCGCCCAGTTCGGAAGCGATCTGGACAAGGCCACCCAGCAGCAGTTGAACCGAGGGGCCAAGACCGTGGAGATCCTCAAACAGGGTCAATATGTTCCCATGCCCGTGGAAATGCAGATCATCAGTATCTTTGCAGCCTCACGAGGTTATCTGGATGATATCGCTATAGACCAGGTCACGAAATTCGAAAAGGACCTGCACAAGTTTGTAGAAGAGAGGCGCCCCGAACTTCGAGAGGAGATTCTGAAGAAGGGAAGCATCGACAGCGGCCTTGAGGCCGGGATCAAGAAGGTGATCGAAGAGTTTAAGAGCGGATTCAACGTATAAATTTAAACTGAACAAGAGAGGAAAAATTCCTAAGAAATGGCCAGTCTACGCGACATCCGGAGGCGGATCGCCTCCATTAAAAATACACAGCAGATTACCAAGGCCATGAAGATGGTGGCTGCGGCCAAGATGAAGAAGGCCCAGGGCGCCATATTGTCGGCACGCCCCTATGCCAAGAAGATGCATACGGTTTTATCCAGTCTGGCCGCACGGACCGGCGAAGAGGCCCATCCGCTCCTCAGGGTTCGAGAGGAGGACCGGGTGGGGATGATTGTTCTGACCTCGGACCGGGGTCTCTGCGGCGGATTCAACACGGCCATCTGCCGTCAGGCCCTGCAATTTCTTAAAGAACAAAAGCAAAAGCAGAACCAGGTCACCCTGTATGTGATCGGAAAGAAGGGGAGAAATTTTTTCAAGAGCCGGGGCATCAGCATGGACAAGGTCTTTGTGGACATCTCAGGAAAAGTCCAATATAAAGATGCCGCGGAAATTGCCGGTGAGATGGTCGGACAATTTGAGAAAGAAGATCTGGACGTCATCTATATCGTATATAACGAATTCAAGTCGGCGATCTCACAGAGGGTGGTCGTGGAACGCCTGCTGCCCGTGGAGCCGCTCGAGATCACTCCCGAAATGAATGCCGTTGAATATCTTTACGAACCCTCTGAGCAGGATGTCCTCACCCATATCCTGCCGAAATATGTGGAGACTCAGGTCTTTCGGGCTTTCCTGGAATCTGAAGCCAGTGAGCAGGGCGCGCGCATGACCGCCATGGATTCCGCAACCAACAATGCCAGAGATATGATCCGCCTCCTCACGCTCAATATGAACAAAGCAAGGCAGGCCCAGATCACCAAGGAGATCTCCGAAATTGTGGGAGGCGCAGAGGTGCTGAAATAATTCAGGTTCATCTCCAAAAGAGTGGTTGAAATAATCAGGGGTCAAGGATTCCGGGGGGCAAGTGAAGTGCTAAAAACATAAGGGGCCGAGGGGCCAAGGATTCAAGGGGTCGAGTGAAGCTAAAAACATCAGGGGTCAAGGGTTCCAGTGTTTATCTCTGAAAATTTTGCTTGCGTTTCAGTATTTCACTTGAATCCTTGAACCCTGGAACCCTTAAACCCTTTTTACCCACTAGATGGGAGAAGAACCTAAAATTTATAAGAGGATGAGCCGCTATGAATCAGGGAAAAGTCACGCAGGTACTTGGAGCCGTCGTGGATGTGCAATTCGAGGTGGGAAAGGTTCCCAACCTGCGGAATGCGCTCAGGATGGATGAGGGAAACATCCACCTCACCCTGGAGGTACAGCAGCACATGGGTGAGAGCACCGTCCGCTGTATCGCCATGGACAGCACCGACGGCCTGGTCCGTGGGATGAAGGTCCTGGATACCGGGGGCCCCATCACCGTGCCCGTGGGCAAGGGCGCCCTCGGAAGGATCATGAACGTCATCGGCGAGCCCGTGGATGAGCGGGGAAAGATCAAGTTCGAAGAGCGATGGCCCATCCACCGGTCATCCCCTCTCTTCGAGGATCTGGATCCTACCCTGCAGATCTTTGAGACCGGGATCAAGGTCATCGATCTCCTGGCCCCCTACTCCAGGGGAGGAAAGACCGGCCTCTTCGGCGGCGCCGGTGTGGGAAAGACGGTTTTAATCATGGAACTCATCCACGCCGTGGCCACCAAGCACGGCGGCTATTCCTGTTTTGCCGGCGTGGGGGAGCGGACCCGTGAAGGGAATGACCTCTATCTGGAAATGAAGGAATCCGGTGTTTTGGAGAAGACGGCCCTGGTCTACGGCCAGATGAACGAACCGCCGGGAGCCAGGCTCAGGGTCGGGCTTTCCGCCCTGACCGTGGCCGAATATTTCCGTGATATGGAGGGGCAGGACGTTCTCCTCTTCATCGACAACATGTTCCGGTTCACCCAGGCCGGTTCCGAGGTGTCGGCCCTCATGGGGCGAATGCCTTCGGCCGTGGGTTATCAGCCCACGCTCGGGACCGAGATGGGCGAACTCCAGGAACGGATAACCACGACCAAGAAAGGTTCGATCACCTCGATACAGGCGGTTTACGTGCCGGCCGACGACCTGACAGACCCGGCCCCGGCAACCACCTTTGCCCACCTGGATGCCACCACGGTTCTTTCCCGCCAGATTTCAGAGCTGGGAATCTACCCGGCCGTGGACCCTCTGGATTCCACGTCCAGGGTTCTCGATCCGAAGGTCGTCGGCGAGGAACATTACCGTGTGGCCCGGCAGGTGCAGCTCGTCCTGCAGAAGTATAAAGACCTTCAGGATATTATTGCGATCCTCGGCATGGATGAACTCTCCGAAGAAGACAAGCTCATTGTCACAAGGGCACGGAAGATCCAGCGTTTCCTCTCCCAGCCCTTCTTTGTGGCCGAGGCCTTTACCGGCATGTCCGGAAAATTCGTCAAGCGGGAAGACACGGTCAGAGGGTTCAAAGAGATCGTGGAAGGGAAGTATGACGAGATTACGGAACAGGCCTTCTATATGGTGGGAACCATTGAAGAGGCCTTAGAGAAGTCCGAAAAGATCGCTGCCGGAACAGCTTAAGAAAATCGGAAATGAGGGCTGTGTCGTCCGGTGCATGCAGACGGCTCAGCTTAGACAGGAAGGTATATGTCTGGAAAACTGCTTTTAGAAATGGTAACCCCCGAACGGCTCGCCTTCTCCGAAGAGGTGGATGAGGTCGTCCTCCCAGGAGTGCTGGGGGAATTCGGCATTCTGCCGGGACATGTCCCCTTTCTCAGTGCCCTGCAGGTCGGTCCGGTGGTGGTCAGGAAGAACACTGAAGTGATTTACTACGCCGTCAGAGGCGGGTTCGTTGAGGTCCATGAGGATCATGTGATCGTTCTGGCAGAGACCGCCGAAAGATCCGATGAAATCGATGTGGAACGCGTCCTGGCATCCAAGGCCAAGGCCGAAAAACTTCTTCATGAGCTCAAGGATGTCAGCAGTACCGAATTCATGAGAGCCGAGCTTCGTCTGAAAAGGGCGCTTGTCCGCGAGGAGATTTCAAGAAAGACCGGCCAGCTCCAAAAGTAAACCCCGTTAGAGGACAACCTCTAACGATTACAGACGGCAGCATTATACCGCCGTCCTAAAGGAACATCCCATCCCGTCGGCAGCTTTCTCTAACGGGGTAAATTCACGGAACAGCACGGCGCCTTCCACCCCGTAAAATCTATAAAACATTCTGTGTGTCCTTCCTTTCGCCTTCAGCGACAAAACCGGTAACGAACCTATTTGTCATCAAAAATGTGCGCTTGATAAATTCTTGTTGACATGATTAAAACAGGCAGTTACACTTTTGATGGTTTTTAAATGCTACGTGCCCTGGAAGCGTTTGGCACGAATGAACCGTCGGACGTATCGCGCGGGCGTGGGGCCATATTTGATTCATCCAGGAGGTTCGATCATGCGCCAGATATGGGTTGCGACTTGCCTTGCGACAATCCTTCTCGTGGGCCAGGCGGCCGCGGCTGACCGGGCACAGAAGGCGGAAACCGCTGAGAGCAAGGCGGGGGTACTGGAGCAGAACGCCGCGGCCGAGGGCAGCAAGGCGCTCCCTTCTCCATCCGAGATCATCACGAAGCCTGAAGCGCAGGCGGTCGATCCGGTCGGCGAAGAGCCCTTAAACGATGTGATCACCTGTCTTTCACGCACCATCTACTGGGAGGCCAGGGGCGAGGGGGCTGCCGGCATGGAAGCAATTGCCAATGTTGTTATGAACCGGCTAGGCCATGAGGGCTTTCCAAACACGATTTGTGAAGTTGTCAGGCAAGGCCACGAGCAGGGTGCCTGCCAGTTCTCGTGGTGGTGCGATGGCCGTTCGGATGACGCAGAGGAGGATGAACAAATAGGGACAGCGACCGTTATTTAAGGAACAAATAGGGACAGCGACCGTTATTTAAATGGTCGCTGTCCCTATTTTGCAGTCGTCCCTATTTTGCAGTCCAGACAAAGCAGGAAGTTTAAAGCTACGACAGATAGCAAACACAATCTACCCGTTGCCCCGAATCTTCTTGATCGTCAGTTTAATGTTGTGGAGCCAGATCGTGTCTGGGTCTCTGATATCACGTATATCTGGACCAGGCAAGGCTGGTTATATCTTGCAGTTATTCTGGATCTGTTTCATCGTCGGGTTGTGGGCTGGTCCATGAGTCATCGGATAAACAAGAAACTGGTCATGGATGCGCTGCGCATGGGGATTGGGCACCGTCGTCCGGCCCCTGGTTTGATCCTGCATTCAGATCGGGGAAGCCAATATTGCAGTCATGCTTTTCAAAAGCTCCTCGAAATGAACGGCATGATTAGCAGCATGAGCCGGAAAGGTGATTGCTGGGATAACGCAGTGGCTGAAAGTTTCTTTAAACAAATAGGGACAGCGACCATTTAAATAACGGTCGCTATCCCTATTTTGGTCCCTATTTTGCGCGAGTTGGTATTTTAATGGTCAAACTGCGGGATATCTTAATTCATCAGGGAAGTCAGAAAAAGAAAAACATTATAACGATCCGTTGCAGGGATGTGCATCATATATAAAGAAAGTAATGGAAGACTTAATAAAGACAAAAGAAAAATGAAAGAGGAGATAACCAGTCAGTGCAGCTGAAATCGAACCGGCGGTGATGAATTTTGCTTTCGATATTTTTTGATGTTCAAATTGTCATGTTGCATGTTAATATTTATAAGGGTTCGATTCACGGACTTCTACGTTATTGAGTCAAAACGTTTATGAATAGTAGATTGTGTCACTATTTCTATCGATGGAACGGAGGGCACCCCATGCGAAATTTATCCCTAACACTCATCATCACAATTGTCCTGGCAGGCTGCGCCGTGGCCCCGCCCGCTCCCAATACCCCTGCCTACAAACCCACCCAACCGACAACCAAGGTACAGCCGCTCAACACTGAGAAGACGGTACAGACGGCGGCAACGGGGGATTCGCTGCAGGCCGCTTCGGCCCCCGAGACCAGGCCCCAGGCCACCGGCACGCCCGAGGATGCTCGGCGGCACATACTGCGGGGAATGGCCGCCATCGAGATGGCCAAGTCCAGTGACGATATGGCGTTGGCCGAGGATGAGTTCCGGATGGCAACGGAGATCGCCCCCCAGATGGGGGTCGCCTGGTTCAATTTGGGGAAGGTGCAGTCGCAGTTGGGACGGTATGGCGACGCCATCGCCAGTTACCGTCAGTACCTCGCCGTCTCCCCCGGGGCAGAGGATGCGCAGAGGGTGCGTGATGAGATCGTCAAGATCGAATTCAAGCAGGAACAGGCGGCGAAGGAAAGGGAGCGGGCCGGTACCTGGGTCGGACGGGACGGTGCCTGGTACGCGCTGGCCCTGGACGGGAACCGGATGACCCTTAAGACCGACAGCCGGCCGGTGTCCGAGGACGAGTGCCGCTCTACCTATACGCTGGTGGGCAACGTCCCCATAAACGCCCTCGTCCATGCCGAGTACCAGTTGGTGTTGCGGGGTAACCGTCTCACCGGCACCTGGAGCAGGGGACCGGTCCCGGCGGACAAATGCACCATCCCTCCCGATACCGCGGAGGTGGAGGGGGAGTTGAGAGACAAGGACGGTATGATGGTGCTGCGTCATGAGCGCACGAGTTTCAAGGCCGTGACGCAGATGTCCCTGCTGGGGGACGACAGTTGCGCGGGGGTAGAGCCCGGCGCGAGGAAAATGGTAGAAGACGTTATCTACGGGCCCCTTGGGCCGGGCGGACTGGGTGTCAGGCTCGATGGCCTCACCTCGTGGTGGGACGGCGGTTTCTCCATGGTCCACTATGGCTGGCAGGGGCGTCTGAAGGTGGGAGTTAAGGAGGGATCAGCGGCCTATGGGGCGGGGCTGCGGGACGAGGATGAGATCCTGGCCATCGACGGCGTGCCTGTCAACAGCCTCAACGCCGGGGAGGCGGTCAGGAACCTGCACGGAGAGGTCGGTACCGTTGTCACCCTGGATATCCGGCGCAAGGGGGTAGTGGAGCCGATTTCCCTGACGGTCCAGCGGATCAGTTTGCAGTAATCCTTCAGGGCGCTGTCCCGAGCGGCCCATGGATGGGATGGTGAAAGAGGAGGAAGGATGAAGTCGACAACCTCACGGAGGGGCGCCAGTCACGTTATGGCCGCGGCACTGCTTCTGGCACTTGCGGCTGACCCTCTTTGTACCTACGCCGGGGGCGTCCCGACGGTACCGGGCCCTTCCATGGACTGCGAGGGATCTGTGCAGGCCCTGGCGATGCAGGGCTACAACTGTTCCTGTGCCGGGGGGCAGTTGAACTGCGGCGGCTCATCGGTGAAGGGGCACACCCATTCCGATTCCGCCAACCTGAATGCCATGCTCGTGGGAGGGATCGTCGAGGGGATGCTCTCCTCTATGTTCGCTCCGCCGAAGAAAAACAGCAACTGGCAGGATTCCCTGCTGGAACAGCATGATGCCGCCGCCCGGGCAGCCCGCCAGGCGGAAGAGTGGCGCCAGTCCAGGGACGATGAGTTCCAGGCCGGCCGTGGGAACATGATGGGGGCGTTCAAGCAACTGGAGGGGGCGCAGCTCTCCGTCAGCGATGGCGATGGGGAGGGGCTGGACTTCAAGACCCTTGACGGGGAGATGGAGTCCCTGGCCGCCGGCGCCAAAAAGCCCTTCGACACTGCTGGGGTGATGACGGGACCGGTCCCCGCGGTATCGGCAGGCGCCACCCCCTTCTTCGGGGACACTATGCCGGAGACGGATCTTCGGCTGCTGGTGGACCCGGAGAACGACCCGAGGGTGGTGGATCTGAGAAGCGCCGTCACCTACGTCGTCGGCAATCTGGAAAAGGATGCCTCAACGACGGCCGTCAACAGCAGCCCCCGCCAGCCCAATGGGAACGGCGAACCGATCATCGAACCCCCGGACTGTAAAGGGCTTGCCCGCAAGTTGAACGGCTTCATCGAGCAGCGGAGCAGGTTTAACAAGACCATCCTCCTGGCCCAGGGCCAGTTGGACGACTGGAAGTCCACCAACCGCAACGCCTTGGTGAATGCCGCCAAGGACGGCATCGAGTACTTTACCGGGAATCTGCTGGAAAGCCTTACCAACCGTGGAAAGGCGGCGGAGCGTCTTCAGATGATCTACACGCGTAACGCCGCGAAGATGGCGGAGGAAGGCGTCGATATCCTGGCCCTGGAGGCAAAAATCCAGCGCTTGAATATGATCTCCTCGGCGGGCAAGGTTGCCGAGGTCACCAGCAGCATCAACGACTGGCAGACCTTCATCAAGGACGGTATGTCGGCGCTGATCATGCAACTCAATGCGTCGAACGAGGAGGTGAATCAGATCCTCGAAGACCCGAAGATGCAGAAGTATTTCGAAACGGAGAGCCCGGAGCTGAAGACGCTGCTGGATATCACCAAGATGGCGGCAGCCCAAAAGGTCTTCGGGAAGTGGGTTGCCAGGCAGCTGCCCATCATTGGGGGGGTGGAAATCGGGATCAAGCAGTTGTACAACGGCACGGAGTGGGCAACCAGCTTTTACATGATGGCCGACGCCAACAATATCAACGGCAAGGTCATGAATAGCGCCAGATCCCTCCAGAAGCGGATCGACGATACGCGAATCGAGCTGGGGGCCTGTCCGTAAAACGGGTGTGGAGGGAAAGAGGGGTCAAGTCTCTGCTTGGCTCATCTTTCGTGCGACAGGAACTAAGAGGACGTCCATAAAATTATAAAATAGTAATCGGGCGAAAAGAAGAAACTTTTGATTTTATATCCCCCGTCCCACCCTTTATCTTCAAAACATATTATATAGAACGACCGAAGTCTTGGACTGTTTGTCATTGTCCGGCCTGCCCTCGGTTTACCGGGGCTCGACCGGACAATCCGTTTAATGGCTGAATTCCCCGATGGAGAGACGGTGTCGTAATTAGTAGGGCTAATCGTTCTGATGTCATTCCGGCATGCTTGGAGCCGGAATCCAGGGAATTCAAAAGCGATAATTGTTTTGGACCCCGGCTAAAGACTTGCCGGGGTGACAGAACAAATATACAATCGGCCTAAGACATGCAATATGATACTGCCTCCGAGTCGAGGAATGACCAGATGAGGTCTGCTTCTTTCTTCCTGACAGGGCCCGGGTTATTTTATCCGGTTTGCTAAATCAGGCTTGAATCATTATAATAGAATCTTTGGTTCAGCAGGCCAGTAATGAGGCCTTGAACCATGTGACAACCGGAGAGGAGGGATTCTATATGTTTAAATATTTCAAAGGTGACACAGGAAAAACAAGTCTGAAAACGATGATCATCATGGTTTTGCTTCTGATCTTTGCTCTCTTCTTATTCCAGAATTCAGAGTCTGTTGAGATCCGTTTCTTTTTCTGGGAAATGACCCTGTCGAAAATCTTTTTAGCGCTAATCTCTTTTCTCCTGGGCGGGCTTATCGGGGTGTGGGCCGGGTGGGGCCTGTTCAGAGAAAAACAAAAAGTATAAAAAAATCGATCTTCAGGTGCGGGGACCTCTGTGCGGGTGATCTATACCATGCGTGACCATGAAAAAATTGTTTTTTTTATGGCCTTTATCGTGATCGTTCTTTCAGTGGGTGCAGAAGCGGGCGTTCAGGTCACGGTTGAAGGGGTTAGCGGGCCCATGCTGAAAAATGTCCTGGCTTACCTCAGCATTGAACAGCAGAAAAACCATCCTGATCTATCCGAAGGGCTGATCAGGAAGCTGCATGAACGGGCGGCGGACGAGATCCGGTCTGCACTCCGGCCCTTTGGATACTACATGCCGGGCATCCAGGTGGATCTCTCCGGTAATGATTCACTCTGGCACGTCCGATACAAAATAGACCCCGGCGAACCTGTCCGGATCACCCGGGTTGATTTTCGGATGACCGGTCCCGGCGCCGAGGATGAAAGCTTTCAAACTTTGTCTGAGAACTTTCCCGTCAGGGAGGGCGATGTCCTCGAAGATGCGGTCTATGAAAAGGCAAAGCGCACATTACAGGAACTTGCCGAAAAAAGGGGTTATCTGGATGCAGAACTGATCGAGCACCGGGTCGATGTTACGCTGGAGGATAAGTCTGCGGTTATCCATCTGCATATGGATACCGGTCCCCGTTACCATTTCGGAGACGTCACCATCCATCAGGAGGTATTCAGACCGGAGTTTATTTCACGATTTGTCCATCTTGAGAGAGGTGATCCCTATACCCTCGATGCACTTTACCATTTGCAGAACGATCTCAATGACAGTGATTATTTCGACCGGGTCGACATAAAGGCCGGCCGTGATCAGGCCGAGGGGGTGGAGGTTCCTGTGGATGTCACCCTTGAACACAGGAAACGGGATAAATATACCGCAGGGGTCGGCTATGGCACGGATACCGGTGTGCGGGGAAGCCTGGGGTGGGAGAACCGATGGGTCAATTCATGGGGCCACAAGATGAATGCAGAGCTGAGGCTTTCTGAAATCAAAAACAGCGTGACCACCCGGTATGTCGTTCCTCTTAAGAATCCGACCACCGACCACCTGGATTATACGGCCGGGTGGTTCAATGAGAGGACCGACACCAGCAGCAGTGAGACGTATCTCATGGGAGTCAGCCATATCCATATTCGCAATGAGTGGAAGCAGACGGTATATATCAATTATCAGGAGGAGAGATTTACCGTAGGCGACCAGGATGGACGCTCCAACCTCCTCCTGCCCGGGATAAGCTGGGCACGGGTCAAGGCAGATAACCGCATCTACACAACCAGGGGGTACCGGCTCTTTTTCGACATCCGGGGGGCGCATAAAACCCTGCTTTCAGACGCCTCGTTTATCCAGGCAAGAGTTCAGACCAAACTGATCCATGGTGTGGGAGAGTCCGGCAGGATCATCCTGCGGGGCGATGGGGGGGCGACCCGGGTCGATAAGTTCTCGGATCTGCCGGCTTCGGTACGTTTCTTTGCCGGGGGTGACCAGAGCGTGAGAGGATATGCCTACAATACCCTCGGCCCTACAAACGACGCAGGGGATGTCGTCGGAGGAAAATATCTGCTTGTCGGGAGCGCGGAATACGAGCATATCATGGTCGGCAAATGGAGTGCCGCAGTATTTTATGATATTGGAAACGCTATCGATAACTTTTCTGACCCGTACAAAAAAGGGGCAGGTTTCGGTATCCGGTGGAAGTCCCCTGTGGGGCTGATCCGCTGTGACCTTGCCTCCGGCATCAGCGACCCGGGCCATCCCTGGCGCCTGCATCTGACCATAGGGCCTGACCTATGAAACGTCTGCTCATATTCATCCTGCTTCTGTTGGGCATCGTCTTCGGCGCGGCCGGATTTCTCTCCTCTACACAAGGGGGCTTGAAGTGGCTCTTTGCGAGAATAGAGAGATTCATTCCGGGAGAGTTTTCCATAGAAAGCCTTGACGGGCGCCTGGTCGGCCCCATAGAGATCACCGGCCTCCGCTACCATACGGAAGAGATAACCGTGGACTTGGACCATCTTATCCTCGACTGGAAACCGGCGGACCTTCTTTTTTTAAAAGCGGACATCACGGCATTCCATGCCGAGGGATTGAAGATCAGCATCAAAGAGAAAAAGAAAGTCCGTCCGGCTGAAAGAAAGAAGCCCGCTGACATCCGTATCCCGGTGCATCTGATGTTCGAGGATGCCCGGATCAGGGGCATCTCCATCCTCCGTTCCGGATCCGAGGCCCCCTGGCTGATCGACGAGGTCTCCATGCGCGCCGGCATGGGGCCGGAGTCCATCTCCATCGAGGAGATCCGGGTCTCGTCGTCCCGGTTCACGGCGGGCCTCAAGGGCAAACTCAATCCTCATGGGGATTATCCCATGGACCTCGGAATAGAATGGACGGGCCAGCCCCATGGGTTCGCCCGGATCAAGGGTCAAGGTGAGATCAAAGGGACATTGAAAGAACTGAGAGTCGTCCATGAGCTGGATGGCCCCTCAGCCGCCCGGCTCCAGGGAACGCTCAGAGATATCCTGGACAGCGGGACTTGGGAAGCGACACTCACGGTCCGGAAATTTCCTGCCGGAGATCTCCATGCAGGATGGCCTCAAATCGTTCTCGGCGGAGAGCTCAAGGGCCAGGGAGGGTTTTCAGATTTTGATTTGGCAGGGTCCCTGACCAGCTTCGAGCCCAGGTTCGGGAACGTCTCGTGGGATGTTTCTCTTAAAAAGAGGAATGAAACATGGCAGGTCGAAAAGCTCATCCTGTCGGTCCCGGAGCAAAGCACCCGGCTGGAAGCTCGCGGGGAGTACGCTCCGGTCAATGGTACGAACTCTTTTAAACTGGAAGGCGGGTGGCGTTCCCTCTCCTGGCCGCTGACCGGGAAGGACTCCCTGGTCAAGAGTTCCAAGGGCGAGGTCAGCATCCAGGGGACTCCCGAGGATTACCGCATCGATCTTACGGCCAGTGTGTCGGGCAAAGGCATTCCAAGCGGAGACTGGATTCTGAGCGGCAGGGGGTCCCGAAGCGGACTGTCGATCGGCGCGCTTCATGCCCGGGTGCTCAAAGGGGAATTGAGCGGCAAAGGGGAGGTGAGCTGGGAACCCCGGGTCGCCTGGGACCTTGCATTGAACGGGAAGGGTCTGGATCCCGGAGCGGCCTGGCCGGAGTGGAAAGGGAATCTTTCTGTTGATGCGGCATGTTCGGGAAGTGTGGACAAGGGAAAACCGAAAATCTCCCTCGACATCCGGCAGCTCAAAGGCCAGATGCGCGGCCATTCGTTTCGGGCACGGTCCCTGCTCGGCATCGAAGGGGACCAATATACCCTGTCCGGTCTGGAACTCACTTCAGGGTCAGCCCGTATCACCGCTTCCGGCACGATTGCAGAGAACTGGGATGTGAAGTGGGATATCCATGCGGCGAACCTGGCGGATCTCGCTCCCGGTGGAAAAGGAATGATCACGGGCCAGGGGAGTCTCGCCGGGCCGAGAAGGCTCCCGAGAATCATCGCCCGGCTCGATGCACAGGATGCGGGTTTCGGAAGGTATGAGGCAGGTGAGTTCAAGGCCGACATGGACATTGACTTTCTGGACCGGCAGGATTCACGCCTTGACATCGGATCCAAAGGAATCCTCATGGGTACTCACCAGATCGATTCACTCAGCGTGAAAGGCCGGGGAAAGGTATCGGCCCACGAGGTCACTCTAAAAATGAAAAAAGAGGAAGATCTGCTGGATCTCCGGATCGAAGGGAGTTTCAGGGACAACCGATGGAGCGGCCTGTTGAAAAAGGCGGACCTTTCTTCAGAGGCTTTCGGAAGCTGGATCCTCGGAAAACCCGGGGCTTTCACACTCTCTTCTGGGGAAGCGGCGGCCGGACCGTGGTGCTGGAGCCGGGAAGACGCCGCCGCCTGCATTCATGGGGAGCGGCATGGACAAAGGGATGCCCAACTTGAGGTTTCCCTGGCCGATCTGCCGTTGTCCACCCTGAATCCCCTGCTCCCCCGGTCGACTGTATTGCAGGGAAAGGTCAGCGGGCGCTCCGGCCTCCAGTACAGCAAAGAGAAGGGCATCACCGGAGAGCTCACACTCCAGACCTCCCCAGGTGCCCTCAACTACACGACAGGCATGGGGAAAAAGATAAGTCTCGGGTTTGCCGAGGGGAAGTTCGACGCCATACTCAGCGAACAGGCCTTCACTGCCAAGGCGGGCATTTCAACAGAGGATGAAGATTATATTCGAAGCGAACTGACCCTTCCCGGGTTCTCTCTCCTGAAGGCATCCAAAGAAAATCAGCCGGTCCATGGGTATTTGCGCGCCCGGATGAAATCGCTCAATCTGATACCCGCTTTTATACCGGCCATTGAAAACATAAGCGGGGCCTTCAATTCCGATCTTACCTGTTCCGGTACGCTCCAGAGGCCGGTTGTCACTGGCGGGTCCTCCATCGAACATGGGGCTCTAAATCTTCCGGATATAGGTATCCGACTCAAGGATGTCGGGCTTTCAGTCTTAAGCGATGGCAACGGGGCCCTCGGGATTGAAGGGAAGGCCGGTTCCGGTGAGGGCACGATCCGGATAGACGGAGAGACCCAACTGAAGCCTGAAGAGGGATGGCCGATCGTGGTCAGCATCCAGGGGACGAACTTTGAAGCCGTTAAAACACCTGAGGCAAAGGTCGTGGTCTCACCGGACCTGAAGCTGATGGTGCGGGGGTATCGTGCAGACCTTGAAGGGAAGCTGATCATTCCCAGGGCAAACCTTGCCCCCCGGGATCTTGCAGGGACGGCCAGGGTGTCCAAGGATATCGTGATTGTAAATGGATCCGGTGAAACAAAGGAAGAAAAAAAATGGAAAATATACAGCAAGGTCAGGCTGGTCCTGGGTGACCAGGTGAAGTTTGACGGGTTCGGTCTCAGCGGGGATATCACAGGGGATATCACCGCCGTGGACGTGCCGGGAAAGCTGACGGCCGGCACCGGAGAATTGCAGGTTATGCAGGGGCTGTACAAGGCCTATGGGCAAAAGCTAAAAATAGAGAAAGGCCGGCTGGTCTTCTCCGGAGGTTCGATTGACAATCCTGGCCTGGACGTGAGGGCCACACGCCGGACCGGGGATGTGATTGCCGGAGTCAATGTCCGGGGCACCTTGAAAGATCCGCAGCTTGATCTCTTCTCGACACCCGCCATGGACCAGGGCGATGCGCTTTCCTATCTTCTGTTTGGCCGGCCCATGCGGCAGGCTTCCGGCGCTGAAGGTCAGCAATTGTATAATGCTGCACTCTCTCTCGGGTTGAGCGGCGGGGAGAAGCTTGCCAAGCGGATCGGTTCACTCTTCGGCCTGGAGCAACTGGAGGTCGAGGGCGGGGTCACGCCGCAGGAGTCAGTCCTGGTCATCGGCAAGTACCTCTCACCCAGGCTCTATATCAGTTACGGCATCGGGCTCTTCGAGCCGATCAGCACTGTGCGGACCCGCTACCAGGTCAGTAGAAAATGGCTGGTGCAGACAGAACTCGGTATCCAGAGCGGAGCGGACCTGCTGTATAAGATCGAACGATAGGAATCAGGAACGTGCGCTTGAGAAATTATCATTGACATGATGAAAATTGATATTTAGACTTTGCTATGTGAATGGATTGAGGTTTTATATGGATCTGTACATACATTATGTAGCAGATGACAGGTTTTGCTGATTGCCTATGGGAACGCACACACCTCCCCCAGCCGACAAGGTGCTGAAGCTGCTCCGGGATTTCCTCCGCCTGGAACCTGCGGGTGGATTATTATTAATGTTGGCGGCCGTGTTTGCATTGGTTTTCGCTAACTCACCTCTCGCGGTTTACCACGCTACGCTGCTCAATCTTCCCCTCGAGATCAGGATCGGCACTTTCGGAATTGTCAAACCCCTGTTGCTCTGGATAAATGACGGCCTGATGGCGGTGTTCTTCTTCCTCGTGGGTATGGAACTGAAGCGGGAGGTGGTTGAGGGGCACTTATCGAGTCTGCGCCGGGTGAGCCTGCCGGCGTTCGCCGCCAGGGGTGGAATGATAGTGCCCGCGACCTTTTACGCGGCGTTCAACTGGGGTGATCCCGAAGCGATGAGAGGGTGGGCCATCCCGACGGCGACAGACATTGCCTTCGCGTTGGGGGTGCTTTCACTTCTCGGAAAGCGTGTTCCAACCGGGCTGAAAGCCTTCCTGATGAGTGTCGCCATCTTCGACGACCTTGGAGCTATCGTCGTGATCGCTATATTCTACACGGCCGAGCTGTCCCTGCTTTCGCTCGCCATCGCGGCTATTCTGATACTTGGCCTCGCATGCCTCAATCGCCTGGGTGTGATGAAGCCCGCTGCCTATTTCCTCTTTGGCGTTCCGCTGTGGGTGGCGGTGTTGAAGTCCGGCGTGCATGCCACATTGTCAGGCGTCGTCCTGGCGATGTTCATCCCACTGCGTGTGCCGGAGAGATCTCTTTCTGCACACGCACCTGAATCGCTGCTTCGCCATCTCGAACACATGCTGCATCCGTGGGTGGCTTTTGGCGTACTGCCGGTCTTCGCGTTCGCCAACGCAGGCATCTCGATAACGGAAATCTCTTTTGCCGAAGTGCTTCATTCTGTTCCGCTTGGCATCGTGACCGGATTATTTCTCGGCAAGCAGATCGGGGTCCTGGCGATGTGCTGGATTACGATACGGTTGGGATTCGCGTCACCTCCTGAAGGAGTCGGCTGGTGGCAACTCTATGGCACCGCGTTACTGTGCGGCATCGGCTTCACCATGAGCCTGTTCATCGCATCGCTGGCATTCGAACAGGGCAACACAGCCTATCTGGGGCTGGAGCGACTCGGTATTCTGATCGGCACGTTTATTTCAGGATTGTTTGGTTATGCCGTGCTTCGCGTGAGCTGGGGCAAGCGTGCCAAGGACACATAGGATATAGGACGCGAACTTAGCTAAATCATTGGATGCAGAAAGATAAAAGAGGAACATCATGGATATTCCGACGCTGACAAGATTCTTCATGTGGTGCACAATCAAACTGAGGTGGTAGAGTATTTCTGGACACTTTCTTAAGAGTGTATTATTAATAACTCAGGAGGTGTTCAATGAGCAAGAAAACAAGGCGTGAGCATTCAAAAGAATTCAAAGAAGAAGCAGTAAAGCTGGTAACGGAACAAGGGTATCAAGTATCTGAGGCCGCCCGGAATTTGGGAATACATCCCAACGTTCTGGGACGCTGGAAGCAGGAATTAGGGGTGAAACAAGGAGATGACGCCACTCCGGATGGTTCGGCTGCCATGCAGTCAGAACTGAATCGTCTTCGTAAAGAAAACAAGCGCTTGCAGATGGAGCGCGAAATATTAAAAAAGGCGGCGGCCTTCTTCGCGAAAGAATTGGACTGAGGTATCAATTCATTGATGCCGAGAAGAAGGCCTATCCCATAGTCCTGTTGTGTAAAGTCATGCGAGTGAGTACGAGTGGATATTATTCCTGGCGAGGCCGAGGCAAATCATTGAAACAGAAAGAGAACGAGAAGTTCATTCCTGTAGTTCTGAAGGCTCATAAGGTCTCAAACGGGACCTATGGTACTCGTCGTATTGCGGAGGAGATAGAAGCCCATGGGAGTTCCTGCGGCCGATTCAGGGCTCGCACCCTGATGGCCTTGGCCGGTGTTTCTGCCAGACAAAGCAGGAAGTTTAAAGCTACGACAGATAGCAAACACAATCTGCCCGTTGCCCCGAATCTTCTTGATCGTCAGTTTAATGTTGTGGAGCCAGATCGTGTCTGGGTCTCTGATATCACGTATATCTGGACCAGGCAAGGCTGGTTATATCTTGCAGTTATTCTGGATCTGTTTCATCGTCGGGTTGTGGGCTGGTCCATGAGTCATCG
>Ga0210044_10003554_pt1 | contig 22181 bp, 18 predicted proteins | sample CryGey13umfilter_2_FD_183959 | JGI IMG/M metagenome (GOLD analysis project Ga0210044, IMG submission 183959) | Groundwater microbial communities from aquifer in Utah, USA - Crystal Geyser 4/9/14 3 um filter (SPAdes) (version 2) | ecosystem: Environmental > Aquatic > Deep subsurface >... | reverse complement strand
TTGCTGGCCGCTTTTTTATAAACTCTGGCTTTTGTTCTAAAGGTTTTTCTTTTTCCCATTTTTAATTCTTTCTCCGATTCTTAATTTGGCACTTCTTGATCTTGGATTCTGTCTTTTTTCGTCTTCGCTTGGAATAATCGGTTTTTTATTGATGATTTTAAAATCTGACCTTTTAAAAAAATTTTTTACGATTCGATCTTCGAGTGAGTGAAAACTAATAACATCTAGCCTGCCGCCAAAATTTAAAACTTTACCACTGGAATTTAGCGCCTGCTGTAAATTACGAAGTTCATCATTAACAGCAATCCGTAACGCTTGAAACACCCTTGTTGCCGGATGTCTTTTCGATCTGTAGCGGTACTTCTTACCATAGACATCTTTAACAATCTCAACCAATTCCTGAGTTTTGATAATCGGTTTTAATCGACGTTGGCGAACAAGAGTATCTGCAATAATCCTTGAAAGAGGTTCTTCCCCCAAAAAACGAAATATTTCATTTAATTCCTCCTTGGTAAGCTGATTGATAATATCCGAGGCTCTATTGTCAAGACGCGGATCAAACCTCATGTCTAAGTCTTCTTGTTTCAAGAATGAAAATCCGCGCCGGCTTTCCTCAAGCTGAAAACTCGAAAATCCCAAATCCAGTACAATCCCATCAATCCCACCAAGATTCTTTTCTTGCACAATTTCTGCAATCTGGGCGAAGTTCCGTTGTAAAAGAAAAACCTTTAAATTTTTATCCTCAAGTAAAAATTCTTCTTTTCTGCGACTGACCTTGCTAAAATTCTTAAGGCTTCTAATTTTATTAAAACTTCTTTCCAGGGCTTGAGGATCAACATCCAGACCAACAAATGTTCCGCCTTGCAGCTTTTTTAGGATTTCAGTGGCAAAACCACCATCACCTAGGGTCCCATCAAAAAAAACGCCGACCTTTTTGATTTTTAATCCTGCTATAGCTTCATTAACAAGAACCGGAATATGATCCACTATATTAATAGAATTTTTTCATTTAAGACGGCTGGCAAATCCAATTTTGCACAAACAGTTGCCTAAACTTGTGGGCAACCCCGCTTGTACAAGGGACAGTGCTTGGATCTGCCAGCCCCGATAAAGACCTCCCAAGCGGAGGAGGAAAAGACTGCCTTACTTTTTTAAATCAAGCTGTAAAGTAATTTTGCAACTAAAGAGTGATCTCGCTTAATTTGTCAGCGATTTCACTGCTATGTTCAACAATGTATTGCTTACGTTGTAACCATTTTTCAGCATCCCAAACTTCAACCCAACGGCTTAAACCGAGAAAAATTATCTCGTTTTTGATTTGAGCATATTCAATTAAATTTGGAGAGATAACAAAACGTCCCTGATCGTCAAGCTCGACTTCCGCAGCTCCCCCTAAAAGGAAGCGCGAAGTGTCTCTGACCGACTGGGAAACGAAAGGCCCTGAGGAAGATTCATCAATCATCGTCTGCCATTGAAAAGGAGAAACAATAACTAAACACCCTTCATATCCTTGGGTGACGATGAGTTTTTCTCCTAGTTCTTCTCTGAACTTTTTCGGAAAAGCAACTCGATTTTTTTCGCCCACTTGATTTTTGAATTCACCAATTAGCATCGAATCCTCTCAGAATTCAAAATTCCCTTTTTTGAATTCACCAATTAGCATCAAGGGTTACCTTTGAGGCATTTTAAAGCCTAAATTTCCTCTTCTTCCCCGTTTCAATTGATCTAGATATTCACCACTTTTCACCACTTACAACCATTCTGATACATTTAGGATAGTTTGTCAAGGGTTTTTTGACTTATCAAACGATTAATGTAAAGTCACCGTTTGGGAAAAGTGAAATCTTCAAGTCGGTCTAGAAATCGATAAAAAATGCGGATTTTAGATTAAAGGAGGAATGAATCAAGTAGAATTACGAAGCTTTATATGTTCGACTTCAATTAGATTGTGAATGAATCCGAAGGGGTCAGGACGAGTGGCCCCTGTCTTTTGCTGAAACCATTTTTGCGCTGTCTTTTTTCTAGTTGCGAGGGAAAGATACTCTAAAATATGACGATTAACAAGAATGATCTGTTCGAAGAGTTTCCTCTCCCATTTGGATTTCTGATTGGTTGCTTGTTTTACTAGAAATCCAGATGTGAAAAGAAAATCTTTTCCATTGGTTTTTTAGTGTTGCAAACTCTCAGAAATAGCGATCGACTGCCAAAGACAGTTAAAGTGCCAGCCGAACCACTCGTCCTGGCTGCCCCACCCTGCTCTCATCAGGAGAACTCAGTATGATTTTTCTTTTTGAATTTAAAGCTTTACCATAACTATCAGGTTCGGGCAGACCGGAAAGAATCCCGATCCCCCAGAGAAGCTTTAAATTCATGAGGCGAGAGAGAGCTTCTGTTGCTAAAAATACCTGGGGCATCTTTATTCTAATGAGATAGCCGCCTTCAATCCGATACACTTTTCCCCAATTTTCTTCGTGGGGAAAATCCCGGTCTTGAATCCAAATCTCGACTTTTCTGCCCGAAGACTTGGACGGTAACTCAGAATAAAGTTCATCCCAAGAAATTCGAAGCCCAAATCTTTCCGGATAAATGATGAGAACTTCAGTTCCATCCAGAAAGATTTTTCTCAGAACCTTACTTTCGGATATGACTTGCTCACGGGCATTGTATAACGAAAGAAGATATTCCTTCCGCGGAGAATTTTTCACAAAAATTCTCATCAAAGCCCGCTTCTGCAAAAATCCGAAAAGAGGTTTCAAAAACCACCTCCCGGGCGAAGTAGGGTTCATTTTACGAGCATCATATTCCTGTCTCAAACGTGGGAATATGAACCATTTCATTCTCGCTGTGCGAGCAAAAGAAAACACCATGCCCCCAAGGGCGCGGAAATTCATTTGATTGTTCATAATAGACCTCCTTTTGTAAAAAAGCCCTCCTGAAGGGAAAACCGCCCAGGAGAGGCCTCCCCCACTCCTGAACGGTTTTTCCACCAGGAAAAAGGTTCGGGGGGGGGGTGAGCAAAGAAGCGTATTATGAATCTCTGAAGGTGCAAAGTAGGGAGCCGTCTTATCAGGTCAAGCCTGACAAGACTGTTCACCGCTTTCTGTTAAAAAATTTTGCTGCAACGATTGAAAAGATGAATCTCCAGGGACTTGACAATCCTCTGTTGAGATTTTAATTTATCCACCGACTTTAAGCCCGTCGTTTTGCGCTCTAAAGATAGCCGATGGTTACAAAATTCCTTTCTTCTTCGGGAGAATAGCAAAAAAACTGGCAAATGTCAATCCTATAGCATTTTTATATTGTGCTATATGGCTGAAGATCTGGAGCGGAAAAATCGTAAAGAGGCAGGAAAAGTTAAAGAGTCTAAAAAATACGAGCACATTTCTCAAGTTCCTCATAACGGCAAAAAGCCAACTTTTTACTTTATCCGCGCCTGCCTGACGGTAGGCAGGGATGAAGCTTTGGAATTTTTACGAAGTAAAACCTATATTACCATAGCGCAGGAAGCGATCTTGCGAAGATTATCTGTTATAGAAGTAACATCTATCTCGCCTCAATCTTATTCTCTAAGTAATCCTTGATCTCTAAAACATTCACTCTCTCTTGCTTTAAACTATCACGGTTCCTGACGGTCACCTTTTTATCTTCCAGCGAATCGAAGTCTACGGTGATCCCAAACGGAGTTCCCACCTCATCTTGCCTGCGGTAACGCCTACCGATAGACCCGCTTTCATCATAAAAAATTGGCCATTTTGACTTTAAATCCGCGGCAATCTTTTGCGCAATCTTAACCAATTTGACGTTTTTTACCAATGGAAAGATGGCGGCTTTGATGGGTGCAATTTTAGGGTGGAGGCGCAAAACAACCCTTTTCTCCTTCCCTACCGTTTCTTCGTCATAGGCGTCAATTAGAAAAAAGAGGGTGGACCTGTCGGCTCCGGCTGATGTTTCAATAATCCAGGGGGTAAATTTAGTATGTGACTCTTCATCAAAATAAGTCAAATCTTTGCCGGAAAATTGTGAATGGCGGGAAAGATCCCAATCTCCCCGATTATGAATACCTTCAAATTCTTTCCAGCCAAAAGGAGCGCTATATTCAATATCAAAAGCCGCTTTGGCATAATGAGCCCGCTCGTCAGGTGCATGTTCCCTAAATCTCAGTTTCTCTTTTGAAAAACCCAAGGAGAGATACCAATCCATTCTTTCTTTTTTCCAGAAAGAAAACCATTTTTCGGCGATTTTAGCTTCGGGTTTAATAAAATACTGCATTTCCATCTGTTCAAATTCACGCATCCTGAAAGTAAAATTCCCAGGTGTGATCTCGTTGCGAAAGGCTTTACCGATCTGGGCTATACCAAAAGGAATTTTGGTACGCATCGAATTCAAAATATTGATAAAATTAACGTAGATCCCCTGGCAGGTTTCTCCCCGCAAAAAAGTCTCATTTTTCTCATCTTCCAAAACTCCCAGTTGGGTTTTCATCAAGAGATTGAATTGGCGCGGCTCATCGATGTTGAGGTTGATGGGAGAGTTGCAATTGGGGCAAAAAACCTCCGCCCGTTCGATGTATAAGAGTTCCTGCTTCGACTTTTTCTCTTTTGTCTCGTCAATCATCTTTTCCTTTTTTTCAATCGGCAATTTAGGCAGCTCATCTTCGCGAAAACGTTGGTGACAACGCCGACACTCAACTAAAGGATCAGTAAAGGCAGCCACATGTCCCGAAGCTTCCCAAACTCTACGATTCATAATAATGGCTGAGTCAAGACCGACTATTTCTTCTCTCTCCCAGACCATATTTCTCCACCATTCTTTTTTGAGATTGTTTTTCAACTCGACTCCTAGAGGTCCGTAATCATAGATTCCGCCTACTCCACTATAAATTTCAGAACCGGGAAAAATAAAACCTCGACGCTTGCAAAGTGAAATAATTTTTTCCATAACCTCTGAGTTGGACATAATTGGGGCTCCTTTTCTAGACTTTAAGTCCGTAAAAAAAGTAACAAAAAATCCCTATGATCTATCATCATAGGGACCCGAATGGGCGGTTCCACCCTAGTTCCCGCCGAATCGGCGGGCGCCTTAATTTCAATCGTGACTCCGCGGTGCCTTAAAGTTAGGCTTTCTTTCTCGGGTTCTCAATTTAAAACCCGATTTCCTGTCAAGAAAAATCTATCTTTTTTCCGCCTCAACATCTTTTTGGACTCTCTTTTCTGTATAGCACCTAAATAAAATCCTGTCAACCCGCTGCAATCTTTAATGCAATTGCCTGATCTGTTGTTGAAAACTGATTGATTTCAGATCTTTTTCCAAAACCCAACGCAATTGATTTTTCAAAACCTCCTGTGCGGTGCCCAGGTTTTGTTTAGAAAATTCAGTTTTGACAACCTCTCCCAGGGGGTTTTCTTCTAAGCTCTGTATGATCTTTCCAAAATCTTCTGGCAATCCGTATTTGCGCACTACTTCTTCTTTTAACCAAAACCCTACGATCTTCAAAGATTGTATTTCAAAAGCCAGCATCGCCAATTCTCGCGCTTTCACGTTTTCTTTTAATTCCTTCAATAGGTGTAGAACTTCTAAAATTAGGGAAAAAAATTTGAGGTTAGGCTCATTCTCAACTGTCAGACCATCAATAAACTCAGTAATTTGGTAAACTTCAGCCATCAACATTAAATCTTTTTTAAGTTCCTGGAAGGTCTCTTCAACCACAATTTCGGAAAGCAAATCCAAATTCTTGCCTTCGATAATAAACAACTGTCCTAGGTTTAAAATCTCGATATTTCCGCCTTTGCGCGAAGTCAGTCTTCTGGCTCCCTTGACCACCAGTTTTAATTTTCCGTAATGTTTGGAAAAAACAGTTAGGAGCCTATCGGCCTCTCCGAAATCTTTATATTTTAAAATAATGCCTTCGGTTTTATAAGTCGACAATAATTTTCCTTATTCACTAAGGTTCTAGGGGGTAATTTTAAAGCTTAATTCCTGATCTGTTTCGAGTTTTAGATTGCGAATTTCACCATTAAAATCGATGTTGTATTCAGGACCTATAAGCCCGGCTTGCTTTTGGATCAAGAGTTTATATTCTTTTTGGGCCAGCAGTCCTGATTTTTTAAGCTTAAAGGGCACCTCATACACAAATTTGATGACTTGAGAATTTGGTTTGCCCAAACCAACGGGATAAGTTTGCGTAAAATTATCAAAGACTGTTTTGCCCAAATCCTCAAAAACGCCAACCGTTCGCAAGCCGCCTTCTGAACTTATCAGTTTCGATCCCTGCGGCACATAGATTCTGACATAATCCCGGGTTGGAGCATTTAACCAACCGTCATAACTGCCGGTGTTGGTATAAGTTATGGTTAGCTCGTTGGTAATTGTCCCGTCTTCGGAAACACTGGTTTTCAAATCCGCTTTTCGTTCAACATACATATCCGACTTTAGCCCACCCAAATTGGCATCACTGATGTGCAAATAATCACCTTCAAATTCAACTATTCTGCCGGCAAAATTAAACTTTTCCACCAAAGACTGCATCTGAAGGTCTTTCATGTAAAACAAAACGTGTTTCTCCTGCGCTTCTCTGATGCCTTGATTGATTAACGATTTCCATTGCTCTTTTTTAGTCTCGAAAACTTTCTCGATCATTGACATCATCAATTCGCCCAAAAGATCTTTGCGGGTTGTGCCGGAAAGGATTTTTTCGGCATAGAGCTCAAGTTCATAAACGACATTTGAGGCCTCAAAAGTCTCGTCATATTTGGCTAAATACATTGGCCCCAGAACTTCTAAAAATGAACGCACGAACTCCGTGTCAAGGGCAATAATTCCATCGATTCCTGGCAGATTGCTTTTTTCATAATAAACAGCAAAATCATCCATCGACTTTTTAAAATCAGGGGAAAAGTTGGTATCGCGCATATAGAAAACCGGTACCAAATACTGCTTGATGGGTTCCGGCACAGAAAGGTATGACTGATCGTAATCAATGTTGTAGATATCTTCACTTTTAGTAACTTTAAATCTACCCTTTTCAAAAGTAGTCAAAGCATAGGCGGTGATAAATCCGCCGGTTGGTCTGAGTTCTTTATCGTTTTGAAATAAGATGAGGTAATTTTTGGGGTCGGGCTGACCTAAGGCTTTCGGTAGAATATCTAAAAATGGCAGCAGATCGTTCACTATCTTGTCAACTCTATCTACTAAATCTTTGGCGCTTTGGATATTTGATTTCAATTCATAGCCAAACATTTTGTCCGGGTAGCGATCTGGACTGATTATAGAAAGCTCGTCCTTGACGATTTTTAGCTCCTGTTGGGCACCATTGACTGAAGTTACAATCTGAGGCATGATCCCGACAATATAGGCTAACTTTTCCTCAGCGGTCATCATCTCCTCGGCTTGAGTCTTTTCAAATCCTAAGATATCAGAAAAGGGTTTAATTCCTTCTGCTAAAATTTGAGCCCCGATCAACCCGTGATTACCGGCATTGAGGAGATGTTCGCCATCTTGAAAATAGGTCTTAATCCAGGGAATAGAATGCAAAAATTGAAAATATTGGTAATCCCGTTTAGTTTGATCAAGCGAATCTTGCGAAGCCCTGATCTCTTCGGAAAGCATCTCAAAGTTTTGAGTATCGAAAGCCTGCTTGGCGGCTTTTAAATGCTGTATCGTTACCTGCGATGAAAGATAAACTTTTTGCGCCGGCAAGAAAAGGAGAAAATATCCGCCGGCAAGAAGCAGTAAAACAATGGGTACTATTCCGATTAAAACAGCATAGATTTTCTTTTTTGACTTCTGCTTCCCATTTTTTGGGCGAAGCCTATCAAATTCAACCATTAAACTGCCCCCTTGCCTTTAACAACCGCTAAAGGTGTTTTTAAGATGATGATGAAATCATAAAGTAAGGATTTTCGTTCTGCGTAAAAGGCGTCTATTTTTACCCGTTTGTCAAATTGAATTTCAGATCTTCCTGAAACCTGCCAGGGACCGGTAATCCCAGGCTTAACTTCCAAAAGAGTTTTAACGTATTTTTTGGTTTCAGGAAAATTGTTCTGCTGATCGCGTAACTCCTCCGGTCTGTAGGCGCGAGGTCCGACAAAACTCATTTCCCCTTTCAAAACATTAATAAATTGAGGAAACTCATCAATGGAATAACGACGAATATGTTTTCCGACGTTAGTTACCCTCGGATCCGCAAAAATCTTATAGCTATGCTTTTGATATTCGGCCAACAGTTTTGGGTTTTCATACAGAATTTTTTCTGCGTCCGGAATCATCGACCTGAATTTTAAGAGCTTAAAATGCTTCCCTTCTTTCCCAACTCTGGTCTGCGAGAAGATAACCGGACCGCGCGTATCAATCCCGATTGCAATGGCTGTCACAATCAGAATTGGCGCAGCAACGAGTAATGCCAAGACAGATATTAAGATGTCGATTAATCTCTTTGTAAAAAAATAAAGAAAAAGGTTTATCTTTTTCATCATCATAATCTCGTTTTTTTAACTCAAAAGTATATTGTAGACAATTTGAGCTTACTTTTCAAATTAAAGATGACGTTTCCTTTTTCATCCGCTCTTTCTCTGTCTTTGGTCGTAAAGCTTCTCCACAGAACTTTTTATGGCCTGACGAAACTTCTCTTCCGAAAAATTTCTGGCCTGAGCTCTGCATTTTTCTGGGTCAAAATTTAAGCGATGGAATTGATTTATGGCCGCCGTTAGGTCGGGAACGGTCTGTTGCTCGAAAAAAATTCCGGTCTGCCCTTCAATAATTGTTTCCAAAGCTCCACCTTTTTTAAAAGCAATCACCGGTTTGCCGGCAGCCTGAGCCTCAAGCGCCGTAATGCCGAAATCTTCTTCCTGAGGATAAATAAATCCTAAACAATTCTGATAAAAATAGTCAACCCGCTCATCCGGGAGTCTCCCCAAAATCTCAATGTTTTGTCCGGCCATTTTCCGATATCTTTTTTCTTGCGGTCCGTCGCCGATGATTTTCAACGGTAACTTGAGCCGATTGAAAGCCTCGATGGCTAAATCCACCCTTTTATGACCACCCAGGCGTGAAACAATCAAAAAGAAACCCTTTTTGGAATCAGTCTTGAGTAGCTTTAATTTGAGAAATCTGGTGAGATTCACCGGAGGATAAATAACCTCTGCTTCACGATGATAAATACGTTTTAATCTTCTTTGTACTGCCTTTGAAATTGTAAGAAAATAATCAACACGGGAGGCGGCGACTAAATCCCAAATTCTTAAGTAATTTAAGATCGGGTACAAAAGTGGCTTGTGAATTCCTTTCACATGCGAGTGATGAGAAAGATATTCCTGAGAGTGCCACAAATGTCGGGTTGGTGTACAACAGTAACAGATATGGGTTGTTTCTGGTTTGGTAATAACGCCCTTGGCTGCAAAAGAGGTAACGCTTAGAACAACGTCAAAGCCGGTGAGATCGAATTTTTCAAAAGCTAAAGGATATAAAGGCAGATAGTATGAATTTGCCAGACTTTTCCTGAAGGGCAGTTTTTGCATAAAGGAAGTGCGGATATCTTTACCCTTAAAATTGAAGCCCTGTTTTTCCATTTTTTGATAATCGATGAGAGAGGTGAAAATCGGAGCTTCGGGCCATATCTGGTGAATCACTTCCAAAACTCTCTCGGCTCCCCCATATTGATTTAAATAATCGTGCACGATGGCAATCTTCATTGATCAAATGCCTCCTTGTAAACAGCCAAAACTTCTTTAGCCATTTTACTCCACGAATATTTTTGAACTTGTCTTTTGCCTTTTTTTATCATTTCTGAACGCAACTTTTCTTCTTTCCTAATTCGATAAACTAAATCTACTATCTTATCTGTTTGATCAGGATTAAAATAAAGCGCCGCCTCCCCATAGACTTCTGGCAGGCAACTAAAGTTAGAAGATAAAACCGGGCATCCCGCGGCCATGGCCTCTAAACCGGTAATCCCAAAGCCTTCGGACAAAGAAGCGGTAATAAAAGCTAGAGCATTTTGATAAAGCGTAACTAACATCTCATCCGGCACAAAACCCAAAAGTTTAACCCTGCTTGCCAACTTTTTATCTTTAATCTTTTCTTCTAAAGAATCATAAAAAATCGATCTTGAGCAAACGATAGCCAGAGTTAACTCACGATCTGACATACTTTCCATCACTTCAATCAATTTGTCAACATTTTTATAGAGGTATAGGTTGCCGACATAGATTAAATAAGGCTTTTGAATCTGATATTTCGCTAGAATATTAATACCCTTTTTGGCTTCTTTCTGAACGGTGAAAAATCTGTCCTCCGTTCCGTAGTATGCAGTGACAATTTTAGAGTTTGCAAGCGGGTAGTGTTTTGAAATTTCGTTTTTTACGAAAGCAGTGGCGGTAATGATTTTGGCGGAGCGGAAAATGGCCTGCCTCAAAACAAGCTGGTATCCCCAATGTTTGATTCTATAAATCAATTTCTGCTTGGAAGAGGCGCTTTTTTCCTGAAACTGGGTTTTAATAAGATCATGGATGGAAATGACGAATTTCCCCGGATAGAAAATCGGGTAGCTAAAGTGGGTAAAATGTACCAGATCCAAACGCAGCTTTTTAATTTTTAGCCAGTCAAAAACTTGGGAACACAAAGAGTATGGATGAGTGTCGATGATAACCTTGCGAAAACGGGGATTGGCCGGCTCATAAAGATGGCTGTTTTCTTTTCTTAAAAAAACCACATACTCATTTTCCCGGTCGATTTTTTCCAATTCCAGCACTAAATTTTTAGTAAAGCGCCCGATGCCTGTCCCCTTAGGCCCCCAAAAACGGGCGTCAATGCCGATCTTCATTGAAGATCTCCTTTCTCATGTTGTCAGTACCTCACGATAAAGAGTTAAAATTTCTTGAGCCATTTTACGCCACGAGTATTGCTGCACTTGTTTTTTTCCTTTCTCAATCAAGGTTCGCCTCAGTTGCGGATCGGTTTTTACTTTTTCGACAGCTTGGATGATTTCAGCCGTCTTTTGAGGATTAAAGTAGAACGCCGCCTCTCCGTAAACCTCCGACAGGCAACTCGAGTTAGAAGATAAAACCGGACATCCCGCCGCCATGGCCTCCAAACCGGTGATCCCAAAACCCTCAGACAAAGAAGCGGTGATATAGGCCAAAGCTTGAGAATACAAAACTGCCAGAGATTCGTCTTTGACAAAACCGGCCATTTTAACAAACCGTCCTGCTTCTTCCGCTTGAATCGTCTGCTCAAACCGTTCGACAAAAAAAGAAGGAGGGCAAACAATAACCAGAGTCAAATCTTGATCCGCCGGTTTTACTCGGGCGATATTTATTTCCTTCACAGCCCTGATTAAAACCTCGACATTTTTATAAGGGTAAAGGCTGCCGACGTAAAGCAGAAAGGGCTTGGTGATGTGCATGCTGCCAAGGATTTTTTGACATTTTTGAGGGCTCACTTTGAGGTTTTTAAATTTATCCTCTGCTCCTTCATAAATGGGAATTATTTTGTTTTGATCGACCTGATAATTTTTCAAAATTTCCTGTTTGACGAAATTGGACGGAGTCACAATTCTTTCTGCCCGCCCAATGGCCTTTTTCAAAACATATTGATAACCCCAAGTTTTGAGTTTTTGCATCCAAAACGAGCGGCTGCTGGCTTGGGAAGTATAATACTCGCTTTTGATTAAATCATGGATAGTCACCACAAATTTACCGCGATAAAAGGTCGGAAAACTGAAATGGGTAAAATGCACCAGATCCAAGTTGAGACTTCTGATTTTGGTCCAGTCAAAAAGTTGCGAAGCTAACGAATAAGGATGGCCGGCCAGCTTCACTTTCTTAAAGTTGGGGTTGACGGGATTATACGCCTCAAAGTTTTCTTGCCCCAACAAAATGAAATAGGTATTTTCGAAATCTACCTGCTCAAGTTCAGCAATGAGATTTTTGACGTATCGACCGAGCCCGGCATACTGCAACCCATAAAACCGCGCCTCAATTCCAATTTTCATCGAAAACCCGCCTTCTTAGAGCTCTGTCAAAACAGAATGTCTTTTTTGAATAGTAAGCATGATTGGGTGGCAGATGTGGAAAGGACCCCGACAGCGCGCACCCGCCGAATCGGCGGGGAGCACTGACGGAAGGGAAACATCTGACAGGACCCAACTCATGAAACGACATTTCGTTTTGAGTTAACTATAGCATTAATTTTAATTCGCCACCTCCCCAAACTCCGGAAGGACAGTTTTTTACTGGCTTACTTTTTTTACTCCGATATTCCCGAATTTCACCATCATCTGTTCCTCGTCTCTCAAGGGATCAATTATTCTATAGACTTCTTTCGGCTCGTCAGAAACGTCAACCCCGCGATATTTCAGCAAATACACATAGGCATTCCGAAAATAGACGTCGCCCTCAATTTCGATTCCTAAAGGAACTCCCTGGGATGAAGTGATAATATAATCAACGATTTTTTGCCGGTTGTAAAGCGTTGGCCCTTGATTAAAGGGAAAAAGAGTTTGCGGCGACCTAATATCCAGAGAAAACAAATTTCCAACCACCAGAAATCCAAAGACAGCCAGCGTCAATAGTTTTCCCCAGATTTTAAAGGACCAGATTGTTCGGATTATCAATCCGACGACCAGAAAAGGAAGCGGCAGGATAAAAATGATGAAACGCCAATCAAAAGCGAATTCTCCGGAATAGGTTAAATGGGGCAGTAGGGAGAAAGGCAACCAGGTGATAACCATGAGGCCTAAGAGCCTTTCCTGGCTTTGGCTTTTGGCCCTGATCAAAAAAACCAAACCGAGGCTTATTCCCAAAAGCATCACGATTGCTATAAGCGGCAGATAACTGAGGTTTAAAGATTTTGAAAACAGGCTCAGAACAGAATTTCCGATTGTTTTTAGTTTAGTATAAAGGTCAAGACCGGGTTTGAACTGCTCTGTCAGATAATAAAGCAAAACCCTCACGTTGGGGAAATTGTGACGCAGCTCGGAGATTAAAAGCGGCGCCGAAAAAAAGAAAAAGGAGCCAATCGAAAAGATCCAGATTTTCAGGCCCACTTTCACTTTGGCATACAGCCACCAGGCTGCCCAAGGAATCAAGAAAAAGAGAGAGGTGTAATGCAGCTGCCAAACTATTCCTGTGGCGGCGCCGGCAACCGGGAGGTACCATGCCTTCTGCTTCAGTTTAATCTGCAAAAAAGAAAAGATTATCAGCAAAATGAAAAACGGGACAACATTAGGACTCCAAAAATGTCGGTCAAGCTCAACCACAAAAGGCGAGGTGGCATAGAAAACGGCACATCCAAACCCAATCCAGGTTCCAAAAAACATCTTGGTAATGAAGTAGATCAAAAGGACGCTTAAAACGCCCATTAAAGCTACGCAAAAAGCTCCGCTGGCCGGGTGGCCATGAGAAATTGCGAAAAATGGAAGAACCAAATAATAAAATCCTGGTCCGTAATAAACTCTGCCGACATCGGTGACAATCGAGGTAGGAGGACCCTGCAGAACGGGTTTTTTCGTTTCCAGCATTTGCGACATCACCAAAAGATCACGCCCCTCATCACCGGCAATCCAGGTGGTTTGGGAAAGATGATAGAAGCGGAAAAAAGCGGCTAAACCTATGAGCACTAAGGCTAAAAGCACTTCTTTTCTAAAAAAGAAGCTTTTGATTCTGAGACTGAATTTAGCCAGTGAATAACAAAGCAGATGCGGAATATAGCGAGGAATATCAATCTTGGAGTATCCACGCTGTCTGTCTATGAAAATAATCGGTATTTCCTTAATTTTAGCTTGAGCCCGAAAAGCTTCATAAACAAAAGCCGGCAAGAAAGTGTTGTCGGTAAAGTTTACTTTTTCCCAATCAATCTTCTGATATAAATCTTTGGTGAAAGCCCTAAAACTGGTTGTAAATTCGGTTACCTGGAATATACCCAACAACAGACGGGTAATAAAATTGGCGGTACGGCTTAAGAAATTGCGGTGGGCTTTCAGTTTGACTTCTCCGCCTTTAATAAATCTCGATCCGATCACAAGATTATATCCACGCTCTATTTCGGCCATTAAGCGTGGAATATCCGAAGGTGCGTGCGAAAAATCGGCATCCATCTGTAAAACCACTTCGGCTTGCCTGGTCTCAAACGCATGCTTAAAACCAGTCTTGAGAGCCAATCCTATCCCCTTTCCGGTTTCGATGATTGCCACCTTTTTGTCTTTACGGACCAGACTTCTGCACACCTCGAGAGTTCCGTCGGTGGAATGGCTGTCAACAAAGAGAAGGTGCGTATCCCATCCGTCAATCTTTTGCGTTTGGGTTTTCACCGCCTGATAGAGTTTCTGGATATTATCTAGTTCATTTAAGGTGGGAATAACAATTACTAATTTCTTGGGTTTTGCCCTTTTTGCGTTGATCTCCATGTTACTCCTTTGATGAATCTGTCTTAAGTAGATCATTGCCGGCTGATTCTGTGTATATTCTATCCAACCTGGACACCACTCTATTCCAAGTGTATTCCTTTTCTATTAGATTAAGTGCGGTTTTGGCAACCTGTTGACAGAGATTATTATTTTGAAGAACCTGCACGACTTTATCGGCAAACTGCTGAGCGTCGTCCGGAGCAATAAAGATTTCTTTCCTTTCGCTGGCATGTGCAATACCTTCAGAAACATAGTGCGTCGCCACCACCGGACATCCTGCCGCCATAGCCTCCAAAACCTTAATCTGCATCCCTGAGCCTGAACGCAAAGGAGCAACCGCCAAGCGCGCCTGCGCCAAGTAATCATAGATGGAGGGTACAAATCCGGTGACTTTTATGTGTTTGCTCGCCAGCTTCTTAATTTTTTGGCCGGGATTGTTCCCCACAATCGCGAAAGTGAGATGAGGCATCTTTTTTAAAATCAGAGGAAAAACCTCTTTCGTAAACCATAAAACTGCATCTTGATTGGGAAAATAGCCCATGTTCCCGGTAAAAATAAGATCATGCCGATACTTCTTGTTTTTTTTTGGTTTTCTTAAATCTACGCCTAAGGGAAGAATGGATACATTTTCTTGAATCCCAAGGGCCGCGCGGTCTCTTTCGGAAACAACAATCACCTTATCAAATTTTTGACACAGAGTCTTTTCATAGTTTTTCATTCTCAACTCTTCGACTTTGGAAACAACTTTAAACAGCAATTTTTCTCTTTTGGCTCTATTTCTCATGTTCAGCGAAAAAGCATCCATAAGATCTATAACTTTGGGAATTCCTTGGTGATCTTTGACATATTCCGCCATCCGGGCTAAATGCACGTGAATTAAGTCGTAGTGGTTATGTTTGAGTAAATGTTTAATTTTAGCGGACATGGCCGGTGAGGCAAAATAACCGACCTGCAGGGGCAAACGGGACAAACTCCCTCGTAAAACATTGAGGTGGGACTGAATTTTGTTCCAGAAAACTAACTCTAAACGACAATATTGTTGCATGTATTTTATGTCTTCTTCTTTGGTATCTGCAGCTTGAAAAGTCACCAGAGTGATCTCGTGCTTTTTGGAAAGAAGTTTAATCTGGTTATAATCCCGCAATTGGTCGCCCTTTAAAGGATAATAAGGAAAACGCGGCGCCAGATACAAAATTTTCATATCCGAGCTCCTATCGCTTCGTACAAGGATCGATATGCTAAAGCTGTTTTTTCCCACGAAAATTGAGCCGCTTGTTGCAAGCCCAGATCGACCCGATTCTGATAGGCATCCGGACTATCATTTAATATCTTTTGGATCCCGCAGGCAATTTCGTCAGCGCTTTCAGGGTTGACGTATAAAACCGCCCTTCCGCCGACTTCTGGAATGGAGGTGGTTTTGGAAGCGACCACCGGTTTGCCGGTACTCATCGCTTCCAAAACCGGCAGGCCAAATCCTTCATATAAAGACGAATAGATAAAAAGATACGCTTGCCGATATAAAGTTGCCAGTTCGCTTTCGCCGACGAAACCGGTGAAAACAATCCTGTCTTCCAGCTGAAAATCTTTGACTAGCTCGCTAAAATTTGAGTTCCGGTGACGATCAATTCCAACGATAACCAGTTGATATTTTTGGCGCTCTTCCCTGTTTAATTTCTGAAAACTTTGAATCACTTTTTCTGTATTTTTACGCGGATCGGTTCCGCCTAAGGCTAAAAGATACGGTTTGTGAATCTTATATTTTTCCAGAGTCTCGTTGTCGGATGGCCTACTTTGCAACTGCTCAGCCATCTGATCGCTTCCGAGATAAACAACCTTTATTTTATTTTTATTAATCTTCAGGTAGCGGATAATATCTTTGGCCGAATAATGAGAATCGGTGGCGACAATCCCAGCCTTGCGGGCTGCTGCAGTCACGATGATTTTGCGATAAAAACGACCGATGTTCTGATAAACGGAGGGCGACTTTGGCAAAACAGAAAAAGGGAGCAGAAACATGACATCGTGGACGGTAATTATTAGTTTAATTTTTTTTGACAAACAAAGCGGCGCAGTATTAGCTGGAGAATGAAGAAGGTCAAGACCATCTTTCGCAGCCTGCAGGGGAAGACAAATCTGCTCCCAAATGAAATAATTGGAGGGAGTGAGGACTTTCCAGTGGAAATTTTTCACCTGGGGAAGTTTTTCTGCTGCTTGAGGCAAATCAAGGTAGATGATGTATTCATTCCGGCTGTCGATTTTAGCCAAAGCGTGAATCAGGTGATAGGTAAATTTTCCTAAGCCCACTTGTCGTTTTAGGTAACGCCCGTCAATGCCAACTTTCACTGAAAATCCCCTTTTATAGTTCTTTAAAAACAGAATGTCACTTTTAACCATTCATGTCATTCCCGTTTAAAGCGGGAATCTATCAAATAAGATTTTATTGTCTGGATTCCCGATCAGGTCGGGAATGACACAGAGGATCGGGGTGACAAATTGTTTTAATAACGCTATATGTTGGTTTATAGAGAAACTGATTCCAAATTACCATCTACTTTTTCTAAACAGCTTTAATCAGTTTCTCGTATAGACATACCTTAATGTCCACTTTTAAATACATTTGTCTATAATTATCCTTTAGCCGATTTTTGACTTAATTTAATAAAAACAAAAAACCCTATAAAATCCATCAAAAAAAGCGGGGTATGATTGGCAAATTGCCCGCGCACCCACATCATAGTTACTGCAACCAAAGTCGCGTACAACAAAACCGCCGAGATATTGGCCTTGTTAAAACGCAGGAAAAAAGAGCTGGCTTTGGCAAAAAGTCCGAGGAAAAAAGTTCCGATCACGATTCCTGCCAAACTGAAATTCAGATAAAGCTCGCCCAGCAAAGGTAAAATTCTTCCCTGAAAGGTTGCCAGCAGAATCTCGCTGTTTTTGACGATATCCGGACGGAACATGTAGGGAATCGGTCTTACCAGCAAATCCAGATATGTCCGGCCCCACTCGTAGCTAAAACGAGAGGGGGTGTTTTCCAAAATGATGATCGTGTTTCTCACCGAATCAAAGTAGTTGTTGACCAAAAGGTAAATATAGTTTGAAAAATCTCCCAGCCTCGTTTTAATCTGTTCCAACAAACTCATGTCCTGAAACCAGGTATGATTGCGGACTTCTCCCATCAAAACGATAAAAACGATAAAAATAACCAGTGCTGCTATCAGCAGTTTTTTAACCGGAATTTCTTTTTTCAAATAATGGTAAAGAATGAGACACTCTAAAATATAAACAATGATTAAAAGTCGTGCGCCGATTAGCATGATTAAGAGAAAAGAAATCCCTCCCAATGCATACAATAAGAACGGAGCAAGCGTCTTTTTACCTTTGAGATGAAAGGCAAAATTGACCAGGAATGCCAATTTGGAAAGTAAAACGCCCCATAAAAGATACATCTTGCCTTTGGTTAAATCGCCGGTTTTCCCCCAGTTTTGAATGTATGAATTTAGCCCTCCCACCGAAAAAATGAAGATTATAAACGAAAGCAGGGCAATAACGAAAAAGATCACGGTCAGTTTCGCAACTTTCTGCTCATCTATCTCGGAAGACTCAAAAAAACGTTGCCATTGTTGATGAATCGCGATTTTCCGCCCCAAATCAAAGAATATCAGTCCTAGAATAGCAAGAACCAAAACCATATTTAAAGTCACCTGTCTGAAATCATCAACTGCCGGCGGAATAAAAAAATAATACAAGGAGGGAATCCCATAATAGACAAAAAAAATGAATCTGAAAACAAGATTGGTGTCGAAAAAATCTATTTTTTCTTTGTTGATTGCTTTTCGGAAAAGAGAGTAAAACAAACCTGTGAAAAGACCAAGCCAAAGTAATACGCCGAAAGCGATCGATGAAATTATTTGATTGGTGGCAAAGATAAATGTATCCATGTTGTTATCGCAAAAGCGATTGATAGAATTTTCTAGAATTGTCGGCAATCGTCTCCCAGGCAAAAGACTGTGAGAAAATCTTCGCATTTCTTTTTAGTATTTGTAAAAGAGTTTGGTTCTGCAACAGTTCTTCTATAGTCTTTGCCAAAACTGCAGGGTCTTTGGGTTCGACTAAAATAACATTTTTCCCGTTGACAAAATCAGCGGTGGTGTATTTTCCCAGAGTTGTGATTACCGGTACGCCGTGAATTAAAGTTCCCATGACAGTACCGCGCCTTAATGATACGCCTTTTTTGAAAGGAAAAACACCTATGTCGGCAATCTGAAAATATTGTGAAATTTCTTCATCTGAAACAAAACCTAACCAAAAAACCTTATCCGCCAGATGAAGTTTTTCAACCAACCTCTCGAGATGGTGATGATATGTGTTGTTTTGCGGATTGAACCCACCTATCAAAAGTAATTTTACTGGTACGCCTTTTAAGATTAAAAGAGTCGTCGCTTCTAACAAATCATCAATCCCTTTGGATTCATCAATGAAACCAAAGTATAGAAGTAGGCTTTCCTTTTTGGCTACCAATCCTAATTTTTTTCTCAACTTGATCAGCTGATCTGGCCTATATTCTTTTACTTTTATGTTTGAACCTATGGGAATGAAGGTAAATTTCTTCCAAAAAAAGAGGCGTTTTAAAATTTCAAGATCGGCTTTATTTTTTAAAATTACATGTTGACTTAGAAGAATCAAAAGTAAACTTCTAAACTTCCCCGGATACCCGACTTCCGTAAATTCATGAAAGGTGGTGACTATGGGAACTTTTATTCCTTTTAGTCTCAACAGAAAAGGCAAAAGATTGGCAAATATTTTTCTGCGATAGGCAATCGTCGGATATTGAAAATCGATGATGTCCGGTTTCAGTTTTTGAATGAATTCAATAATCTGCGGTAAAGCCGACATCTTCCAGACCTTAATCTCGGGATAAACACCTTCCGCTTTTAAAGCATCTTGGGAAGTTAAAAGACAAACCTCGATTCCATTTTTTTTAAGCGCTTCCATAAAAAGCGATGTATACGCTCCCACCCCACATTTTAACGGCGGATAAGTTCCGGATAAGATTAAAACTCTCATATTATTGTTTGAGATCCTTCGACTCACTTCGTTCGCTCAGGATGAGGGTGGGAATTATGACCTACCCTCATTTAATTTGAGAAACCTCCGGTTTTGCCGACCATGCCGTCCCATAATCCCCGATAAAAAACTTTAATCAGATTAGGTCTTCTTTTATAAAAAAAATACAAAATCAAATAGAACTGTTCATACACTAAAAAATAGAGCAAAAATAAAAGGTAATGGATGAAAAAAGTGTGTTCTTTCATAAAAATAATTCTGTTACGTGTTTGAAGATAGATACTAAATTGGGAAAGATATCCGGCCGTGGCACTAACTTTATGCCAAATTAAAGCTTTGGTATCAACCACGCAACTGAAACCAAAACGCTTAGCGCGAAAAGAAAATTCTATGTCCTCAAAAGAAAAAAAAAGCCGCTCATCCAAAAATCCCGCCACTTCAAAAACTTCACGGGGAATCAACAGTCCGCATCCAACCAGATAATCAGGTCTTAAAATCCTTTTGCCGCTATAAATTTCGCCCTCAAAAAGATGACGGGCCCTGCCTCTCGCCCAGGAAAATTTTCCTCCCGCTGCCCAAACTCTATCTTTTTGTCCTTGGTAATCTTGATAAAAAACAAGCGGAGAGACAATGACTTTTCCTTTAAACTTTTGTTCCGTTTCAACCAGATAACCCAAGAAGTTGTGATCAACTAAAGTATCATTATTCAGAATGAAAAGATGGTCAGCTTCGTGTTTCAAGGCGTATTTGATCCCGATGTTATTTCCCCCAGTGTAACCTAAATTTACCCCTGATTGAAGAATAGTAAGCTGAGGAAACTCTTTCCTGAGCTTTTTTTCTGAGCCGTCGGTAGAGCCATTGTCCACCACTACAATCTCAAAATTCCCATAGTTAATCTGTTGTAAACTATAAAGACACTCGCGGGTGTCGTCGAAACCATTCAGATTTAGTACAATGATGGAAACCTTGGGTCTGTCGCGTAACATAGTCAGAAAAGTAAATGTTTCTTGCGTTTAATACTTACCCCCCACACTATGCTTTAGGTGGGGAATTCGCGCAACATAATTAAAGTAGTCGCCATAAATTCATTGCACTAGTGTACCAAATATCAGCTTTCTCTACAACTTTTTTGCGCTTTGTGCTAGTATGGGATGGCAACTTAACCATGAAATCTTCAAGGAGCGAACTCATGAAAATTCTCGAGGTCAAATCTCTCAATATTCCGGATGTCAAAGTGATCCGTTACCAGCGTTTTACCGACAACCGGGGGTATTTTGCCGAACATTTTCGTAAAAGTGACTTTGCCAAAGGCAACGAGATGGATTTTTTTCAAGGTAAGGATTTTCTTCAGGCTAACGAAAGTTTCTCAAAAAAGAACGTCGCGCGCGGTCTCCACTTTCAATGGAATCCATACATGGGAAAACTGGTGAGAACCTTGCAGGGCAGAATGGTGGATCTGGTGTTGGATATCCGCAAAGGATCGCCGACCTATCGCAAAATCGTAGCATACGACATGCCGGCTGACCCTGAGAGAAGTTATGATGAGTGGATTTGGATCCCGGTTGGTTTTGCCCACGGCAATTTTTTTACCCAGGAAAGTGTTATTGAGTATTTTTGCACCGGAGATTACAGCCCGGGCTGCGAGGCTGGGATCTCTCCTTTGGCTCCAGATCTTGATTGGTCTTCGTGCGACTCCAAACTAAAAGCAGAATTTGATGAGCTCATCTCCCAAGGGTTGGTGATTTCAGATAAAGATAAGGCTGGTTTGACTTTTTCAGCTTGGGAAAAAGACGAGCGGTCGGAAAACTTCATCTATCCAGGAATTACGCGGTAAAATAGCAACTCGGTTGATTTGAAGGGTTTTTGGTCGCGCAGCGAGGACTGTTTGAGCGAAGCGAGTTCCGCAGCGAGCGGATGCCAAAAACCCGAAAAATTACTCTCTAAAGCGTGTAAGTCCTACTATTGAAGATAACCTTTTTCTTTCAGGTAAAGCTCTAAATTTTCTTCCCAGGGACGCATTTTTCCTAAACCCAATTTTTTCAAGGCGGCGTTTTCTAAAACCGAATAGTGGGGTCTTTTGGCGCGCGTCGGGAATTCGGTTGACGAAACCGGGTCGCATTTAACGTCCATCTTGGTAAGCTTGAATATTTTACCCGCAAACTCCCACCACGAACATTGTCCTTCCGCTGTCAGGTGATAAAGTCCGTAATTGTCGGTTTTGAGAAGTTCGGCCATGTTTTCAGCAATATTTTTGGTGTATGTAGGAGTCAAAACCTGATCATTGACGACTTTGACTACCCCACGCTCCTTGCCAAGACGAATCATGGTTTCGACAAAATTTCCGCCTTTGCCTGCTGCTCCAGAAACCCCAAACAAACCGCAAACGCGCACGACAAAATGTTTGCGGGAGATATAACGAGTGACGCTTTCCCCCGCGACTTTAGAAACTCCATAGACGTTAACAGGACCCGTGGGGTCGGTTTCAATGTAGGGCAGAGTCCTTTTTTCATCCAATCCAAAAACGTAGTCGGTGCTGATAAAAGTCAGAACAATCCCTTTTTCCTGACAAATTTCCGCTAGATTTTTTTCGGCTACTGCGTTGACATCAAAGGCTTTGACCGGATTGTCCTCCACCTCGTCAACTTTATGATAGGCTGCGGTGTTGATTACAATTGAAGGTGCTATCCTTTCTAAAACCTCTTTGACTTGATCAGGT
>Ga0210044_10003552_pt1 | contig 22205 bp, 21 predicted proteins | sample CryGey13umfilter_2_FD_183959 | JGI IMG/M metagenome (GOLD analysis project Ga0210044, IMG submission 183959) | Groundwater microbial communities from aquifer in Utah, USA - Crystal Geyser 4/9/14 3 um filter (SPAdes) (version 2) | ecosystem: Environmental > Aquatic > Deep subsurface >... | reverse complement strand
TAAATATTCGGGTCGCTTCGACTTTGCTTCCACCGTTTTCAATAAAGGATAAAACGGCAATCCTGTGGGGGGTGTGATAGGTCATGTGTAAATATAACACGTCATATTCTTATTCTAAAGTACTATACATGAAAAGCTCATGAAAAATGCACGCTCAACCCATTTTTCCGACCCCGGGGAGTTTCGCAAAAGCCAGAACTGGATTGGCGGTACAAAGCCGGGAAACGCTAGATTTATTCCACCTCCAGCGCATGAACTATCCCGTGTGTTAAATGATTTAGAGAAATTTATACACGCTAATGACGATGTTCTGACACTCATTAAAGCAGGACTTATTCATGCCCAGTTTGAAATGATCCACCCCTTTCTTGATGGAAATGGACGGACAGGACGGATGCTGATTACCTTTTATTTGTGGAAAGAAGGCATGTTAGAACGTCCTGTTTTATTCCTGTCCTCTTATTTTAAGAAATATCAGGATATTTATTATGAGCGTCTATCTGCCTATGAAAAAGGTGATGTTTCTGCATGGATTAACTTTTTTCTTGATGGCATTATTGAGATTTCTCAGGATGCAATCGAAACTGTTGGCAAGATTACAACCCTGCGCGAGAGAAACTTACTGGCGATACAACAACTCGGCAAACGTGCATCGGAAAGCGCGGCTATCGTTTTGCCCCGCCTTTACGAACAGCCCATTATTACCAATAAGAAAATCAGGGAGTGGACTGGTTTTACAACGGCTGGGGCTGGGCATGTAATTGATCGATTTATAGAATTGGGAATTTTAAAGCCGCAGAATAAAGATAGGACATACGGCCAATCCTATATTTACGAAGAATATATTGATATTTTCAGGAATGCCGGGGATGAATGAAGTACAAAGCCTGAACAGCACTTTCAAAGAAGTGTTATTAAATGAACCCGCCTTTTAAACGCTAGACAGGTAACACCCCTATTTTTTCATATCGTAAAGAAATTATTAACCCTTCACGGGCTACAATAGCCATGACAGATAAAAAAACAGAAAATGATAGTGTGAAAGGGGTGGATCATGAGGGCAGAGCAGACATTCCGGCAGGAAATCAAACGCAACCTTCTCGGCGCTCTGGAAGTGGCTCTGTTTATGCCTGTGGCGCGCACCCGTTTTGGGGATACAAAAGAAGAGGCCATACGCTCTTTCATTGTCCCCGTTCTTTTATTCCCTCTGATTCTGATCGCGCTTTATACCTATCCGCAAATACTGATGACCGATTACCCCGAAACACTGGCCGGACAGTCGCCCCATGTGATTTCACTCATGTACGGACTTCGTATGCTGGCCATGTGGGGCGCGTTTTTCAGCACGGTTTACTGGATCGCCAGAGAGATTGACCGCAAGAAATATTTCTACCAGTTCATGATTGCCAGTAACTGGCTCACCCTTCCGGCCACGATTATTTTCCTTCCCGTGGGCTGGATGCTGGTAACAGGGGCTTATTCATGGCACGATCTATCGGCCTTTACGATGTTCCTGATGCTCTACACCTACGCTTTTACAGCCTTCATGTCGGCCTATGTGCTGCGTGTTCCCTGGGAACTGGCCGGATTTATCGTCTTTATCAGTATGTTCCTGAATAACAGCACGCTGGATATTCTCTACTGGGTGGGCGGCAAGATCTAGAGCCGGAGCGTTAACCCTCCATACATAACCGGTATAAAGCGGCTGTCTGCTTCCGGACACTGTCCGCAGACATATCGCCTTCGACCATCGCACGGCTTTTTTCTCCCATCGCACGGCATAAAGCCGTGTCAGAGGCCAGCTTTATAATCGCGTCCGCCAGCGCCCGCGCATCATAAGGCGGCACAAGAAATCCGTTATTCCCCTCCTCCACCACTTCGCGGCATCCCGGTACATTGGTGGCAATAATCGCCCGGCCACAGGCGGCCGCTTCAAGCAAGGACTTCGGAACACCTTCACCGCCATAGGAGGCCTGAATCGCCACATGGCTATGCCCCCATATCTGCGCCATATTTTCCGCATGTCCTTTGTAGGCGACATTGTTGCTTTGCGCCTCCCATTGCCGGAGTTCTTCCTCACGCCATGACCCCGGATTTTCAGGATCAGGACGACCATAGAGATGCAGCCGGATCTGCGGATACTGTTTTTCCAGCAATACAAAGGCCTCCTTCAATGTTGGCAATCCCTTAATTCCAATCATCCGTCCGGCAAATGTACAGATAAAATCCGGATCCGACGGCTCAAAAAGCATCACAGGATATAAATCAAGATCAATGCCAGACCCGCGAATAATCCGCGCCCGTGCCGCAACAACAAAACCCTGTTTTTCCAGCGTGGCCAGATCATCCCTGTTCTGAAACAGCAGATAGGTATTTTTATGCCGCAGCAATACAAAGAACGGCAACCACAATCCGGCGCGGATCACGTGCGCCAGAAAATTCCGCGCATTAAATACAAAACCAAGTCCGGCAAAGGCGTTAATGACACGCGGTACACCCGCCAGCCATGCCGCAATCGACCCCAGCAAAACCGGCTTCATTGCAATATGATGGGCAATGTCCGGTTTTTCCTGCTGATAGATTTTCTTTATTTTCTGTATCTGGCACAAGGCTTTTAAAGGGTTGAGGTTACGCCGCTCAAAGGAAAACGGAATAACTTTCACGCCCAGTTTTTCAATCGCGTCTCTGTGCCTGTCTATATTGGTAATCACACAGACGGAGAACCCCTCCTCCTGTGCCGCCCTGACCATCGGACGGCGGTGAGAATAAAAATACCAGTCTTCCGTGACAACAAAAACAAGCGTCTTACTCTTTTGCAACGAGATACTCTCCCCTTATTTTTGAAACAAGCCGCCGGAAACGATGGGGACGCATCGACATATAGATATGCAGGAGCAACAGAGCAATCCAGGGATATGTCAACACGGCCTCCGGCAGACCCAGCCAGATCCCGCCGACACCAATCAACCCTGTCACAAAAGAAATCATGACAATAACGGCTGTCGCCTGCCCGACCGGAAATCCGGCATAAATAAAGTGATGATGGAAATGATCGTGGTCCGCATCAAAAGGATGTCGTCCCTGACTGACTCGCCGCGCAAACTGTCCGCATGTATCGAAAATCGGCAACGCCAGAAGCCAGGCCACGGTGATGGGATGAATGATTGCCTCTTCCCCGCTGGCAAAGGTAATCGTAAACCATGCAAGACTGAGCCCCAACGCCAGACTTCCCGAATCCCCCAGAAAGACAGTGGCTTTCTGGCGCAGCGGATGACGCATATTATAAAAAAGAAAACCGCCCAGCGCCCCCATTAAAATAACCACAGGCAATAATGGCATAGCCACCCCCTTGATGAGACAGGAAAGCGCCAGCCAGAACAGCACTACAAATCCGGTGCCTCCCGCCAGCCCGTCCAGACCATCCATCAGATTGATCGCATTAATAAGCAGTACAGTTGCAATAATTGAAAAAGGAATCGCCATAAAACTCAGACCAAAACGTCCGAAACCGAATAAATCTCCCATTACAATAATCTGCGCCTGTCCCGGAATTACCACAAGAATCGCTGCGACAAACTGTATACAGAACTTGATTCGCGCCGATACGCCTTTGCCGTCATCCAGCGCCCCGACAACCAGCAGCAACGCCAGCGCCATAAAGAAAAAGCTATCCCGTGACCAGTCCGCACCAGACAACGCCGCCAGTCCCATAAAGACAGGAAAAATCACAAGGCCGCCAATAGGCGGCGTTCCTTCTTTATGCTTTTTCCGACCTCCGGGCTTATCAACAAAACCATGCCGCACGGCAAAAATCCGTAACAACGGTATCAGCAAAGCAACCGCGCCAAAAGCGATCAGGAATAAAATCAAAATATTTTGTATCATTGCCGGAAAAGACTAATGCAAAAATTATATAATCAACAGAAGATAGTGAAAAAAATCGGGACAACTCTGTGTAAGTTGCCCCGAGTTTGCCCAACCAAAGAAAAACTTTAATGTGCTGTTGTCGTAACGCCCCCGCTCATATAAGAGGATAGCGATTCAAAAACCGCCGAGATCTCTTCTCCTGCCATAAAAGCTCCCGTCATCACGCTAATCCCGACACCGCCAAGAATAAAACCATATTCCACGCCAGTGACACCTCTTGTATCCAGTATAAAAACATAAAGTTTTTTAAACATTTATCTAAAATCCAATTTATTTTTCATATAATTTAAGTATAGCATGATTTCGGTATGCTTTGTCAAAATTTATAATAAGAAAAAAAGAAAAGACACTACACCTGCCCGGCAGCACTGGCCATTCTGTTGCCCATGGAGCTCCATAAAAGCTGTAGATCCTCTCCTGTCAGAAAGAAAGCAGCAATGATAATAAGGGCGATGCCACTCACAAGAATGGCATATTCAATGGCGGTCGCGCCGTCCTGATTTTTAAACCAGTCAAAAAGTTTTTTCATTTCGTCTCCCCAAAGAAATAATATTACATTTCCCTTCTTTTATAATACCCTCTAAAATAGTAAAAATAATTAATTTCCAAGGAATTTTTAACATTTTACGTCTTACTTGAGACCCTTATCAATAAAGCAGGACTTTATGAACGATATCACGCTGATAAAAAGAGCTGTGAAAGGTGACAAAAGGGCGTTTGAAGCTCTTTTACAGGAGAATTATGACGTTATGTTCAAAATGGCCTTTAAATATTGCGGCAACCGTCAGGATGCCGAGGACATAACGCAGGACTCCTGTATCAAACTTGCACGCGCTCTCGCTTCCTATAAATTTCAGGCGGCCTTCACAAGCTGGCTCTACCGTCTTGTCCTGAACTGCGCGAAAGATTTTTACCGCAAGAAAAAGCCGGAGGCTGTGCTGAATGACAGCCATATCGGGGCGATCAATGCCGAAGCAGAAATAAAAACCTATGCCAATGAAATTCTGGCGCAGGTTTATGCCCTGCCGGAAAATGAAAAGTCAGCTTTGATCCTTGTGATGAGTGATGGTTATACCCATGCCGAAGCCGCTATCATCATGGATTGCAAGGAAAGCACGGTCTCATGGTACATCCATGAAGCCCGTAAAAAGCTGAATATCCTAATAGAGAAGGAGCCCCATCATGGATGAAAAGCACCTGCAAAAAACACTGGAAGAAATCAATGTCCCCACCCCCGATGACAATGTAAAAAAACGAGCGCTAAACCTTGCGCTGGCTGAATTCGAGACTGTTCAGAAAAAAAATGAAAAAACTTTCCAAGGATTTTCCCTCCTTTCCCGTCTTATTCCTGGTTCAAACAAAAACACAGGGAGAGAGACGATGAAAAACAGGAAATTGATCTATGGCGGTATGGCAACAGCCATGGCCGTTGTGCTGATTTGTGGCGTAAGTGTGCAGCAATTTACAACGGGCAGCTATAAAAAGCAGCAATCCGCCGATGAAACAGCCCTTGCAACCTTGAACAAAGCGGCTCTTGCTCCGGAAGCAAAAGAAGAATTATTCCGTGATCGCGCCGCACAAAAATATACGCCCCCCCTGGAGCAGCACACGGATCAAGGAGCCGTCCAATCTGATGAAAGCAGCGCAATCTCCCCACCCCCACAACCAATCATGCCCATGGCAAGAACAGGTGCGCCAGCGGAAATGACGATGATGATGGCGGAATCAGGCGCGGCAGGTGTCAGTATGTCTTACCAGATTCCGGACTATGAAATTATGCCTTCTCCCGGCTATCATGAAGAAGGGCGTGATAAATTCGGGGATTTTGAAGAAAATATAATCAAGACAGTCAGCACCGAGCCCGTTTCAACTTTTTCTATAGATGTTGATACAGCATCCTATTCCTTTGTCCGCCGCCAGATCAATGAGGGTGTTCTGCCACCAAAAGATGCCGTGCGGATTGAGGAAATGATCAATTATTTCGATTATGATTACGAACCGCCAGAAACAAAAGTGCGGCCTTTCAAGCCAACTGTCACAATTGTTCCTTCGCCATGGAAGGACGGCAACAAACTTTTGCATATCGGAATCAAAGGCTATGATATCGCGCCGGATGAAAAACCGCGCAGCAATCTTGTCTTCCTGCTGGATGTCAGCGGCTCGATGAACGCACAGGATAAACTGCCTTTACTGAAAAACTCGATGAAGTTGCTTTTAGAGACATTGTCACCAGATGATACTGTTGCGATTGTTGTTTATGCCGGTGCTGCCGGAACAGTGCTGGAACCGACAAAAGCAAGCGACAAAAACAAAATCCTTCAGGCGCTGGATCAGTTGAGCGCGGGCGGCAGCACGGCAGGCGCAGAAGGAATTCGTCAGGCCTATCAACTTGCCGGGAATAATTTTGACAAAGAAGCCGTCAACCGTGTCATTCTGGCCACCGATGGCGATTTCAATGTCGGCATTTCAAACCCTGAAGAGCTGAAAGATTTTGTCGAGCGTAAACGAAAAAGCGGCGTTTTTCTTTCTGTTCTGGGCTTCGGACAAGGGAATTATAACGATCATCTGATGCAGGAACTGGCGCAGAATGGCAATGGCGTTGCCGTTTATATTGACAGCTTAAGCGAAGCCCGCAAGGTTCTGGTCGAGGAGGCCAGCGCGACATTATTCCCGATTGCCAAAGATGTTAAAATCCAGATCGACTTCAATCCGGAAATGGTTGCCGAATACCGTCTTGTCGGCTATGAAACCCGTCATCTGAACCGCGAGGATTTTAATAATGATGCGGTAGATGCCGGTGATATCGGGGCGGGACATACAGTCACAGCCATTTATGAAATCACTCCCGTGGGCGGCAAACGCGCCGTGGAGGACAGCCGCTATGCCGTTAAAACAGAAGATACAAAAGTTCATACGGATTTCAGCAATGAATATGCATTCCTGAAAATCCGTTACAAACTGCCGGACGAGGAGACAAGTAACCTTATCACAACACCGGTTACCACAGAAAATGAGCGCGATAATCTGCTCACAAATACGTGCAGCACGACAGAAGACTGTGTTTCCTCCGCAAATGATGATGTCCGGTTTTCCGTTGCCGTTGCCAGCTTCGGACAATTGCTCAAAGGCAGTAAATATAGCGGAAAGCTCGACTATGACGGCGTTATAGATATGGCACAACAGGCTAGAAGCGCAGACGAATTCGGCTATCGTGCGGAATTCATTAATCTGGTACGCCTCGCCAAATCCGCAGCCGCGCTTCAGAAAAACTGATATTCTCCAGTTTTATAACCGCAGGCAAAAATCCCCTCTTTTTTCAGGGGATTTTTCAAGGAAAAGTTTTAAAATAAAATATTTCAGTGCTATAATGCAGAAAATTTGAACAAATAATTATAAAAATGAAAAAATCTGACAAATATATGCTTCTGGCCGCCTTGTCTTTCTTTTTTGGATGCTTCGTTATTTCAATCTGGCTTTTTACAGGCTCTGTCAAATCAAGTTCGAGTTATATGTATACGCCGGATCCTCTGGTCATTACGCCGAAAACAATATCCCAGAATGCGGGGATGGATGTTATTTGTTACTCTGAAGATAATTACCAGAAAATAATTAAAGACAGCGCTTTACGACTCGCTGTAACAGCGCAGACAGGGCTGGATAATATCAATATTTATACCAGTGATGACGGGCATTTTTCTGTTTTCAAAATCAATACGAACAAAGCAGAAGCCTGTATGATTGCCACAGGCAATAACTGGCAGATCATCAAGACACAGCCGCAAGCCGAATAATCTATTCAGCCATATTGAATTTTGCGGCGCTCCCGTTCAGGAAAGCGCACGGGAGATAATTTTTCTCTTGTTGTCATAGACAGACTTGAAGGACGATCCAGCAAAAGATCCGTGAGTAGATGCGCTCCCGCAAGACTTGAAATAATACCGTGGGAACCATAGGCAACAGACAGATAGACATCAGGAATCAGTGTCCCGTTTTCCAGACAGGCCTGCCCCACCATCGGAAAATGATCTCTCGATGCCGCACGTAACCCTGCCTTACCTTCAAGAACCTCCATTCCTGCCGCAAATTCTGGAAAAAGCCCCGCCAGATTATTCATATTTTCTCTGTGATCTTCTTCCTTAACGTCTATATCTGCCAGCCATTTCTGGAATGTAGCGCCAACAGAGTGCTTTCCGTTATAAGGTGCCGAAATAAAAACACCGGAACAGATATTACTCTGAAGCTGCGCCGATAATACCGTTTCTGTGACACAGCTCACCTGCCCGCGAACCGTACTGACCGGAAGCCATGCGACCTCCCCGAAATTTTTGACGGCAGCGGCAGTGGCAAGAATCACGGCATCAAATTTTTCACCATAAATGCGCCCCTCCCCCAATGTTTCAACCGGGCTATTCAACCTGACATCCGCACCCGCCGCATAAGCATGACAAAGATCATAAGGGCAGACACAACCGCTATCCGGTAGAAACAGAGCCTCATACCCGACCGGAATGCCCGCCTGTGCCGAAGCCTGCGCTGCTGAAAAATACTGCATATGATCCGCATGCCAGCCCCAGTGTTTCTCTACATCGCGTAACTGTTTTTCTTTTTCGGTGCTACTGACCAGATGCAACGTCCCGCATTGACGGAATCCCGTATTTCCGAGCTCTTTCAACGTGCGAATAAGCTGCGCATAGGCGGCCGTATAAAAATCGGATTCCGGCGTACGATAGGCTGAAAAGCGGGGATTAAACAATCCCGTTTCATTGCCGGAAGCCCCCGCCGCCAGATGGCTTTCCTTTTCAAAAATTGTGACCTTCATCCCGTGCTGCCCTAAGACATAGGCACAGGCTGTTCCCGCCATGCCCCCTCCGATAACAGCAATACGCTTCGGATCGTTTTTTATGATGTTTTGCACGATATTTGAACCATATCTTGCTGATAACATTTCATTTTTTCTACCAAAGCCCTTTATTTTCATGACTGAGAATCCGGCATCCGCCAACCCGCGCCGGACATGTCCCGCAACCGTAAAACTTGACACACTGGCCTCCGGCGCACTTAGCCGTGCCATTTGTGCATAAAGAGTTTCCGTCCACATTTGCGGGTTTTTTGAAGGGGCAAAACCATCCAGAAACCAGCAATCCACCCCCCGTGGCACAGCAAGCCGGGGCAGCGCTTCATTCACATCATCAAAAATTAATGTCAGGGTAATCCGGTGATTAATCCGGACTTTGTGAAACCCCGGTACACGGAGAGGATACAGCGCCAGCAATCGCGCCAGCCGTCCTCCCAACTCCTTCTCCCACCCTTCCAAAGCCTCTTTTATTTCGGAAGTGCCAAGCGGATACATTTCACATGAGATAAAATCCAGCGTCTGATCCGGCGCTGCCGTTTCCTCGAACAGCTTCCAGACCGCCAGAAAATTTAGGCCTGTACCAAAACCCGTCTCGGCAATGGTAAAGCAGGCTTTGCCTTTCCAGCGTTGCGGCAGGCTGTTTCCTTCCAGAAAAACATGCCGTGTTTCCGCCAGACCATCATCCGGTGAAAAATATATATCGCCAAAGCGTTGATTATAGAGTGGTTCTCTCATATTCTTGTTTTAGTCAACTCTTTATAAAAAAGCAAAAGCCAAGGATCGCTGCATGAAAAACCCACTTCTTGAAATATCAACCCTGCCAAACCACGCCCCCCCTTTTAATCTTGTCAAGGAAGAGCATTACCTCCCTGCGATGGAGCAGGCCATTGCGCAAGCGCATAAAAATATAGAGTCTATCAAGAAGAATCAGGAAGCCCCGACTTTTGAAAATGTTATTCTCGCGCTGGAAAACGCAACAGAGGATCTTGGCACTGTGACTTCCGTTTTTTATAACCAGCTTAGCGCCAATGGAACGGATACGCTGCACGAACTGGCTGAAAAAATGGGACCTGTTTCCTCTAATTTCTCCAATGACATTATGCATGATGCCAAATTACTGGAACGGGTCAAGGCCGTCCATGACATTCAGGAGCGCCTGAACCTCACACCCGAGCAACAGATGCTGCTTGATGAAACCTATATCGGTTTTGTGCGCAGCGGCGCGCTTCTCGGTGAAAAAGAAAAACAGAGACTGCGGGAAATCAGCGAAAGACTCTCTGTCCTGACCCCCACTTATATGAATAATGTCAAGAAATCAGCCGAACAATTTGAAATGGTTGTTGATGACGAATCGGATCTTTCCGGCATACCGGAGACTGCCAGAGAAAGCGCCCGCCATGCCGCCGAGGAAAAAGGATATACGGGAAAATGGCTTTTTACGCTGGACATGCCAAGCTATCTCCCGATCATCCAGTATGCCGACAACCGCGCCCTGCGCGAACAAATCTGGCGCGGCTACAATAGTCAGGCCTTTGGTGATGACTATGATAACAGTGATACAACACTGGAAATTGTCCGGCTACGCCATGAACGTGCCACGCTTCTTGGCTATAAAACCCATGCACATTACGTACTGGAACGCCGGATGGCAGAAAGACCGGAAAATGTCGAGGATTTCATAGAACGTTTAAAGAAAGCCTATCGTCCGGCAGCAGAAAAAGATCTGGCGCAATTACAGGACTTTGTCAAAAAACATGATGCCGCTCTCACCCTGCAACCCTGGGATCTGACCTATTACAGCGAAAAACTCAAACAGGAACTTTTCGCTTTTTCCAGCGAGGATGTCCGTCCCTATTTCCAGCTTGATAAAGTTATTCAGGGCTGTTTTGATCATTATACAAAACTGTTCAATCTCCAGTTCAAACCCGTTGATCACTATCCGGTCTGGCATAAAGATGTCAAAGCTTACGAAGTTTTTGACAAAACAGACCAGAGCTTTCTTGGGACGCTGTTTGCCGATTTTTACCCGCGCACCGGCAAAAATAGTGGCGCATGGAAAACCAGTTATCGCGATCAGGGTTTATGGCGGGGCAAGCTGGAACGCCCTGTTGTGGCCATTGTAACCAATTTTACAAAACCGGCCGGCGACAAACCGGCGCTTCTGACCCATGGCGAAGTCCAGACCCTGTTCCACGAAATGGGGCACGCCATGCACGCCATGTGTTCCCGTATTACATACCGTTCACTGGCCGGAACCAATGTATTATGGGACTTTGTCGAGCTTCCCTCCCAAATTCAGGAAAACTGGGGCTACACCAAAGAAACGCTTGATCTTTTTGCCGCGCATTATGAAACAGGAGAAAAAATTCCGGCGGCTCTCGTGCAAAAGCTGAATGACGCCAAAAACTTTATGGTCGGCTGGGGCGGATTGCGCCAGATCGGACTGGCGACGCTTGATATGGCATGGCATGCGCAGGATAATAGCGCCGTCACAGACGTTGCCACCTTTGAAGATAAAATACTGGCGGATATCTCTTTATTCCCCCGCATGGCCGGTCCTATGTCCACTCATTTCAGTCACATTTTCGCCGGCGGCTACTCGGCAGGCTATTACAGCTATAAATGGGCAGAAGTTCTGGATGCTGATGCTTTCGAGCTATTTGAAGAACGTGGTCTGTATGACCGCCCTACCGCCGAAGCCTTCAAAAATGAAGTCCTGTCCAAAGGCGGCAGCGAACATCCGACCGTTTTATACAGGCGTTTCCGTGGGCGCGACGCCGATCCCGATGCCCTGCTCCGCCGCGAAGGTCTTATTGAAAAAGCGGCCTGATTTATAATCCGGGCAGCGTCTATGATTTTTTTTTCTGATGCCCGTCTTCGACAGAATAATCACCGGACATCCAGGAAATGGTTTTATCCTTTTCCTCCAGTTGCTCGCTCATTTTCTGCAGAACCTGATTACGGCTCAGGGCAAACCGGATGGCTTTAACCAGAATATCGGGATTTGAGTTCAACTCGTCCTTGTTGATATAATCCTGTGCTCCTTTCATCACCATATTATCGGCAAAATCCTGATCACACCGTCCGGTCAGAACAATAATCGGCGTTTCAGGAGCCGCCTTTTTAACAAGCGCAAAGGATTCCTCGTCACTGGACGTATCAGGCAACCCCAGATCCAGAAGAATAAGGTTAATCTCTTCCTTCTCGATACATTCAAGAGCATATCGCATACTGGCACGATGAATAAGCTCCACAGATAAATTCTCTGATTTTTCAATAATCTGTTTCAAGGCATAAACACCTAGCTTACTATCTTCTACAAGAAGTACCTTTAATTTATTTTGCACCATAATGATTATTCTTTCCGGCAAGGAATTAAAAAAAATTTATTTAAATACTATGTTCAAGTCTACAATAAAATCAATAGGGTGTGAAGCAATTCATCCCTGATCAAAGGATTTAATAAATTTTATGATTGATATCATATGGGTTATTCTCTGTTCTTTTCTGGTCTTTTTTATGCAGCCGGGTTTCCTGTGTCTTGAAGCTGGCCTGACACGTACCAAAAATGCCATTAACGTGGCAATTAAAAACATTTCCGATTTTGGCGTGTCATCCCTCATATTCTGGGCGGTTGGTTTTGGCTTTATGTTTGGGGAAACAAAATACGGATGGATTGGCGGCACAGACTTTTTCCCCGGCTTTGAAAGCGATCCTGCACGCGGATTTTCTTTCTTCCTGTTCCAGATCATGTTTTGCGGAACAGCCGTAACAATTATCTCCGGTGCCGTTGCAGAACGCATCAGTTTTCTTGCTTACCTCCTAATCGCGGTTGTGGTATCGGCATTAATATATCCGATTTTCGGGCATTGGGCATGGGGCGGAAGCTTTACCGGAAACCCGAGCTGGCTTTTACGCCTTGGCTTTGTTGATTTTGCAGGTGCCAGTGTTGTTCATGGCATTGGCGGATGGGCATCCTTGGCCATTATTCTTATTATCGGCCCCCGTACAGGGCGCTTTCAGAAAGAAACCGAGGCCGATTATTCTTTCTCCGGAAGCCATTTGCCACTGGCGATGACCGGTGTTTTTTTTCTATGGATCGGCTGGATTGGCTTTAATGGCGGCAGCACGTTCGCCTTTTCCGATCAAGTACCTAAAATTATTGTCAATACCGTATTGGCAGGAAGCGCCGGAATGCTAACGGCTGGCACGGCAGGGTGGATTCAATATGGCTATCCTAAAATTATCACGATAATGAACGGATCGCTGGCCGGACTTGTTTCTATTACAGCCTGCTGTTTTGCTGTTTCTCCCGGTAGCGCCATCATAATTGGCGGTATTGGAGGACTGGTCATGATTTTTTCTTCATGGGCGCTGGTACGTTTGAAAATTGACGATGTGATTGGTGCGGTTCCTGTGCATCTGATGTCCGGAATCTGGGGTACTATTGCTGTTGCCCTGTTTTCCGACCGTTCTATTCTGGCCACAGGTCTGGGGCGTCTGGAACAGTTGCAAATTCAACTTTACGGGATATCTGTCTGTTTCCTTATGGGGTTCTGTGCAACCTATATAATATTCCGTATTCTTAACTATTTCTGGCCCCTGCGGATTAGCCATCAGGCCGAAATAGAAGGTTTGAATTTTGCAGAAAACCGGGAAATTTCCGATATTTATAACCTGTCAAAAATCATGCAGGAACAGGAACAGACCCATGATCTTAGCCTGCGCGTCCCCACGATTGATCCCAACACGGAAATCGGCCAGATTGCCCGCCAGTACAACCAGCTCATGGATACGCTTCAATCATCCATGACGCATGTTTCTCACCTTGAACAGTCAAAAGCCGAAATTTTATCCTATCAGATGCGGCTCAACGCCATTCTGGACAATGCGGCTGATGGTCTGATTACCTTTAATGAACAGGGCATTATAGAAAGCTATAATAAATCATGCGAACAAATGTTCGGTTATCGTGCGGAGGAAGTTCTCGGGAAAAAGATTACAATGCTGATGCCCGAGGCCTATGCAGAAAATTATGACCTCTATTTTAAAAACTATCAGGAAACCGGAGACCGCAAGATTATTGGCGCGGATCAGCTCCTTGAAGGCCGCCGGAAAGACGGGAAGATTTTTCCTGCCGACCTCTCCGTTGCCGTCATAAAACTCGGATCCGAGACTATTTTCAGCGGTATTATCAGGGACATTACCAGACAGAAAAATGCCGAAGACGAGATGCGGCGTTCAAACAAGGCCCTTGAGTTATTCGCTTCCGTTGCCTCTCACGACCTTAAAGCACCTCTGGGCTATATTGCCATGTGTACCAGTCTCATCAAACAGGGACATGAGGACAAGCTTGATGAAGAAGGACGGGAGTTTCTTGATATCATGACGAAAAGCGCCATCAAAATGCAGCAAATGATTCAAAATCTTCTGGAATATTCCAGGATTGGCGATCACAAAGCGCGTTTCGAGGATCTTGATATTAATGAAGTTATCTCCGAAGCCCTTGAAAAACTCACATTACCCCTTCAGGAATCTGGCGCGAACATTCACTATCATGATCTGCCGCATATTACAGGCAATAAAAGTCTTCTGGTACAGCTTTTCCAAAACCTGATCGGCAATGCCGTGAAATACAGAAAAGCGGGCATCACGCCTGAAATCAGCGTGGAAGCCACAAAAGAAGACCAGAACTGGGTTTTCTCGATATCTGACAATGGAATCGGCATAGATTCCAAATTCAAGGACAAGATTTTTGTTGTTTTTCAAAGACTTCATACAGATGATGATTATGAGGGCTCCGGTGTTGGCCTGACCTTCTGCCAGCGTATTGTCGAATTTCATGGCGGTAAAATATGGCTGGATACAGATTACAAGGATGGCAGCCGTTTCTGTTTTACCCTGTCCGCCCAAAAATAAAAATTTCTCTCTTGTTACAAAACGCAACAAAGCGTGATTTGTTTTGTAAAATATATTTCTGTATAGTCAGAATAGATTATCCCTCTATTTATTGAAACTCTCACAATACAGAGAAGCAACGTTTTTATTATGCAACACACACTCGCATCGGCAATTAACTTTCATGGCATTGGCCTGCATTCCGGGGCAAAAGTTTCGGTTACATTGCGCCCTGCCCTTGCCGATAGCGGCATTCTATTTATCCGCACGGATGTAACGGATCGTGACAATGTCATTCCGGCGCGCTGGAACTATGTGGTGGATACCCGCCTTTGCACCGTGATCGGGAATGCCGATCGCGTAACCGTTGGCACGATCGAGCATTTAATGGCGGCCTTGCGCGGTTGCGGCGTTGATAACGCGATTATCGAACTGGACGGCTCCGAAGTGCCTGTTATGGATGGCAGTGCCGCTCCCTTTGTTGATATTATTGATGATGCCGGCTTGCAGGTACAGGAAGCGCCCCGTCGCGCCATTAAAATCCTCAAGGAAATTTCCGTTGAACAGGATGGTAAAATCGTTCGTCTCGTTCCGGCCATCGGCAGCTCTTTTGAAGGATGTATTGACTTTGACCATCCTTCCATTGGCAGACAAACTTATGAAATACAGCTTCTGAACGGTAACTTCCGCCATGATCTGGCTGATTCCCGCACTTTTGGCTTTGTCCACGAGGTCGAAGCCCTGCGTAAGAACGGGCTGGCCTTAGGCGGCTCGCTGGAAAACGCCATTGTCCTTGATAATGTCAGCGTTCTGAATAAAGACGGTTTACGCCATTATGACGAATTTATCCGTCATAAGTTACTGGATGCTATTGGCGATCTTTACCTTGCCGGCAGCCAGATTCTCGGTGCGTATGAAGCCGACAAGCCCGGCCATGCCATGAATAACGCGATCCTGCGCAAATTATTTGCCACCAGAGACGCCTGGACAATGGTTGATCTGTTTATGGATGACCACAAGGCCGGCTATCTCAACACCAGTGCCCGCGCTTCTTCCGTTGCGGTAGCCTGAATCAGCATCACATTTCTTTCATTACGCCCCCTTTTAATCAAAATGACTAAAGGCAAGGACTTGTTCAACACTTAACTCACGCAGTTCTTCGGCTTGCAAAGTTTGCACATGGTTTCCGAACGGTGCGTGTTTCACCGGATTGCTATGACGGGAAAACAGGACATAGGTTCGGCAACCTGTCTGGCCAACCATATGCATAGGCCCTGTATCATTTCCGATGGCTCCCGCTGCGTTCCGTGCCAGCACGGCAATCTCCGGCAATGTTGTCTGTCCCGTTAAGTCAACAGCCGCCGGCTCCATTTCCTGAATCTTTACCGCAAGATCTTTTTCACCTTCACTGCCGATAATAACAGGATGGAAACCACGGGCGACAAGAACACGGGCGAGCGCGCCGTAATGTTCTGCAGGCCAGCGTTTTTCAGGACGGCTCGGGGCGCAACCCGGAACAAGGAGTATATAAGGCCTATTCAGGGAAAACCGTGAAACGTCAGCTTTCATCCATGACAGATCATCCGGTGACACCTCATTAATTCCAGCCAGTTTCAACGTCTGGATATGCCCCTCAAAAGCATGACCCGCTGTGCGCTGCGGCGATATATTCCGGTGCGAAGCGCCTTTGGCAATACCAACCCATTCCGGTTTTTTTAAAAAGAGCCGGAAATAGAATCCTGTCCGGTCATTATTCTGCAGATCATAAACACGGGTAAAATTTTCTGCATTCAACTTTTTGCGCAAATGCAGCCATGACTTTATTTGTGTTAGTTTTGGTTTTTCATCACACCAGACATGGTCAAAATATCCGCAATTTTCTCCGAAACCCACAAAAGGTGCTGCTGTTAAAAGTGTGATATCCGCAGCATTATGATACCGCCTGATGGCGGCCATAGCGCCAAACGCCTGTACAAAATCACCCAGAGCGCCCAGTTTTATTACAAGAATTTTTTCGTCTCTTCCCGTCATCGTGCCGCAATTTTTAAATCAAGGCCTTTGCCGGGCATATCTGTTTTACCAAGCTTACGGACACCGCTCAGTTTTTCTTCCAGCAGTTCGGCATAAACATTCAGCGTTTCATCACACATTTTCTCACGCGTGAAATTATTGGCAATATGCGCCATTGCGCGGGTGGCAAGAATGGCGCGCTGCCCCGGATCCAATGACAGGGCTTCCTTGATCGCACGGCTCAATGCACTGGAATCACCGGGCGGAATCAACCATCCGGTTTCACCGCGCACAATGGTTTCCTGCGCCCCGCCATGATCTGTGGCAATAATCGGTCTCCCCATGGCTTGCGCTTCAACCGGAATCCGCCCGAAACCTTCCGGATCGGTGGAAGCCGAAACAACAACAGTCGCCAGCATATAAGCTGCCGGCATATCGTTACAATGATCGACAATCCGAACATTCCCGCCCAGTCCTTTTTCCTTGATCGTATTTTCAAGCTCAAGACGATAGCCGGTACGTCCCTGATCCGCGCCAATCAGGATACAGAAAATATCTTTGCGATCAAGTTTTGCAATCGCGTCAATCAGAACATGATGCCCTTTCCAGCGCGTCAGACGCCCCGGCAACATGACGATTGGCGCGCCATCGGGAATCCGCCATTCCCGCGCCAGTGTAATAAGGCGCTCCGGCGTGACAGCCGTCGGATGAAATTTTTCCAGCGCGATACCCCGGTGAATGATCCTGATCCGGTTTTGATCCAGCCTGTAATTTTCGTATAAATAGTGAGCAACATAACGGGAAATCGCAATCACACGCTCGCCGCGCATGATGGAGGAGTTATAGAATTTTTTAAGATCACTATCAAAATTATAGGGCGCATGACAGGTTGTCATGAATTTGGCATCTGTCCCCCTGCAGGCGCGAAAACAGCTCCATGCAGGAGCGCGACTACGGGCATGAACAATATCGACATTATATTTCTGGATCAGTTTTTTAATTCTGCCAATATTCTGCCACATGACCAGAGGATTTTTGCTGTGAACGGGAAGCTGGATATGAAGCGCCCCGCCCCGCGCCAATTCATGCATCCGCGACCCTCCATGAGAGACAACCAGCGCTTTGGCTCCGGCACGGGTGAGTTCGGCAGCAATGTCAATGCAGCCCTGCTCTGCCCCGCCGGGTCCCAGCTCCGGCACAACCTGCATAATAACAGGCATTTTCTCTCTTGCAGATGGATTCCCCATAATTTTAAAACATGCTCCTTGTTTTCCAGCCGTAAATTTATCACACTATAATTCGTTTGGCGTTTAAAATATAGCATGTTTGGTTTATGTCCATAAATTATCTGGAACGGGAACATAACAGCCGACTGGCTTACCGGAAGCTGGATGCGGATGACCGTGGAAAAAATCTGCCGACTGTGATGTTCTGCGGGGGATTCAAATCAGATATGGAAGGAACGAAAGCGCAGTTTCTGGAGCAGGAATGCCGCTCCCGTGGCCAGGGATTTATCCGTTTTGACTATAGCGGCCACGGCGCCTCCGACGGCGCGTTTGAAGACGGCACGATCGGCCTCTGGAAAGATGATGCTCTTGCGATTCTGGATGAGCTGACACAGGGCGCGGTTATTCTCGCTGGTTCCTCGATGGGCGGCTGGATCGCCCTACTTCTGGCCAGAGAAAGGCCAGCGCGGATTAAAGGAATTATCGGGATTGCCGCCGCGCCTGACTTTACAAAAGATATCTATGAAAGCGACTTTGATAACAAGATGAAAGAAACGCTCGCAAAAGACGGTTTTATTGATATCCCCAGCGAATATAGCGAACAGCCCTACCGGATTTCAAAAGCCCTGATTGAAGACGGCGCCCGTCACTGTCTGCTGGATCGTCCCCTTGCGCTTGACATGCCAATCCGGCTTTTACAGGGGATGAAGGATCAGGATGTGCCGTGGCAGAAAGCCTACCGGATCAAAAACGCCCTCCTTGATGAGTCGCGTGCTGAAGTGATTCTGGTTGAAAGCGGCGATCACAGGCTCTCGCGTCCTGAAGATCTTGTCTTGCTGGCACAGCAGGTTCAGGATTTATCCCTTTAATGGGAGGTGATTTTACTTCCGCTTATATTTGGTGTGCTTCTTGTCTTTTGCTCCGGAGAAGCCGAAGTCGCCCTTTTTCTTCGTTACTTTGGGTTTTCTGCCAAATTGGGGAAGGCTGAAGCCCTGCCCTTTAAAAGATCCTAGCCCCAGTAATTTCATAAGACCATATATAATGATAAAGACAGCAGGAAAAACAAGCGCCACGTAAAAAGCACTCTGTTGCAACAGAGGATCGACAAAACCGTTCCAGACCAGAGGATCCAGATTATCAACCGCCCAGTCATAACTGGACGGCATATAATTAATCCAGAGCCAGCCCAGATCCGTAAGCCAGAAACGGTCTGTCCCCTGAAGTTCGGTGTTGTTATAGGCCATATAAATGTCATACCCCAGCACAGAAAACGCAGGCAATGACAAGATAAAACAGATAAGGAGAAAATTGGGCATGAGTGTTTTTTTCAAGAATAATTATAATTTCTACATCATTCTAGCAACTTATCGGCACCTATGCCAATGTTTCATGTATAATTTGTGAAATTAGATGCTTGCACTTTTCCACTCATATCGGTAATTTGCTGCATTGCCTTGCAATCTGCGGAGATGTGGCCGAGTGGCTGAAGGCGCACGCTTGGAAAGCGTGTTAGGGTGCAAACTCTACGTGGGTTCGAATCCCACCGTCTCCGCCATTCTATTTGTCCATAATCTTAAAGAGGGACGGATGACATTCGCAGATGATTTAAAAAAAGTAACTTGGCAATGTGTTCATTTTACCCAAGTCTGATTAGTTGCATTGTAAAAAACCTATGTTTTTTATAAAATATTTGCAAAAAAATGATCTCTGATTTTTGCTGATTCTAAAAAACCTGAATTATTGATCCATTCGGGATGCCATTGGATACCAAGTGCGTAATGACTGTCTTTCTCCAGCCAGATGGCCTCTATTATATCATCCGGTATTGACCGGGCCTGAACGGACAGATTTTTCCCAAGATCTTTTATGGCCTGATGATGGATGGAATTAATATGCCCTTCGGCCTGACCGGAAAATATTTCTGCCAGCACAGAATCCGGTTCAAGGCGGACATCATGCGACAGGGTATCATAGATTTCTGCATCACGATGACATATTGCGCCTTCTTTTTGTATCGCTATATCCTGATACATTGTACCGCCCAGCGCGACATTCATCAGTTGATGACCTCTGCAAATACCAAGAACAGGTTTTTGTGCCTCTATCGCCGTATGAACAAGCTCTATTTCATATTGATCACGGTCATAGTCGCCTGCCCATTCCGGCTTCAAAGGCTCTTCGCCGTAGGATTTGGGGCTAATATCCGCGCCACCGCTTAGAACAATACCATCAAGATCATTCACGATATCGCGCATAGAAAGCACCCCTGACAAGCGTGGAATCATATAAGGAATAGCACCGCCCTGTTCAATCCAGCGATAAAGGCTCTCCTCCCCGAACATGACTGTTTTGGGAGGATAGGCTTTCCGTGTTTTATCCGGATAGAAAAAATTTGCAGAAATACCAATCCGAATTCTCTTGTCGTTTTTATGCCGCAAATTTTATTCCTTCCAGATTACCTTTTACGGCATTTTGGAATAAAAACCCGTATTCTTCTACTGTCAAAGAAACAGGATTACCTCCGGCAGATGGATCACGAAAAGCCATCTGCGCAATCTCTGCAGCACGGTCGAGCGGAATGCCAATAGATGCAAGAGTTTCCGGAATTGCAAGCGTCTGCCGCAACGCAAGAACCCAGGAAAATACAGCATCAAAACCATTGCCGGACAAGTTTAAAACACGCGCAAGCAACATCATCCGTTCTTCAATTGCAGCGCGATTCCGAAGCATCACATAAGGCAGAATAATCGCGTTCAGCAATCCATGATGCTTATCATAAACCGCCCCCAAAGGATGTGCCAGCGCATGAACACTGCCCAGACCTTTCTGAAAAGCGGTTGCGCCCATAGACGAAGCCACCAGCATATGGGAACGCGCTTCTATATCTGTGCCATCCTTATAGGCACGGGGCAAAAACTCCTTAATCAGACGCATGCCTTCCAGCGCAATCCCTTCTGCCATCGGATGATAACCGGGAGCGCAAAAAGCTTCAAAACAATGCACAAAAGCGTCAACACCTGTGGCGGCTGTCAAGTGGGGAGGCAGACCCACTGTTAATTCAGGATCAGCAATCACAATAGCGGGCAACATACTGGCATGGAATATAATTTTCTTCTCATGCGTGTCTTCATTGGTAATGACACTGGCACGCCCTACTTCCGATCCTGTTCCTGCCGTTGTCGGCACGGCGACAACCGGCGCCATGGCTTCCACATTTACGCGAGTCCAATTATCCCCGACATCTTCAAAATCCCAAAGCGGACGATCCTGCCCGACCATCAGCGCAATCGCCTTGGCCGCATCAATGCCACTTCCACCACCAAAGGCAATAACACCGTCATACCCGCCATCGTGATAGGCACGTACGCCATCTTCAACATTTTTTCCCGTGGGGTTACCTTTAACACCGGAAAACAGCCCAATATTTTTATCTGTTGCCATGGCTGTTGATACAATCGAGGATGCTGCCAAGCCCTCATCCGTTATCAATAACGGTTTGCTCATGCCGAGTTTACGGCAGCTTTCTGGAAGGCGCGTAATCGTTCCTGCGCCGAAGATTATTTTTGTAGGGTAGTTCCAGTTACCGAATAGATTTTGAGTCATTTGATCGCTCCTTTTCGTTTTTTTATCGCAGGGGTACCGCGTACACAAAGTTTTTTCATCATTGAAGCTATACATAAAGCGTTGTTTTTAAAGATATTTTTGCGCTCCTTCAGTTCGTTCGTGTTTTTTAAATCCTGTACCTGTTTTTCTTTTTTTTCAAGGACTTCGTCAAAATCCTATTTTAGGATCATTTTCCTATTTTGTAAAGGTTTTTTACCGCAGAGATGCAGAGAGCGCAGAGTTTTTTCTTTCTCTCTTGGCACTCTGGTGCAAATGGGTGTCCAGTTATTCTTTATACTCGTGCCAACCTTCACCAAAAATTCCGTTATCGAGAAATCCTAATATTGTATGTGTGCTCATGTTTAAGTCATGATTTTTAATATAAACACAACCACAGTAATTACATCTCTTTCCTTCATGTCCTATCGATACTGGAATTGATTTTTTTTGCCCTTCAGTCAGAGATTTTTGTCGATTCGTATCACCTCCAGAACAATCTCTAGATGGACATCCTGCGCCCCCATGTCTTGTTTTCTTTTTCATTGTTTTTCCTTATTTTTATAGAACCCTCTGCAAAAGTTTGAAGTAACGGTGGTGGAGCGCCATTTTGGACAATTTGAGGAGAGGATTTTTGAGTTTTATATCCTGAAGCGCATTTTCTGGTTCGTTTCAGGCGCAATTATCCT
>Ga0210044_10003551_pt1 | contig 22205 bp, 21 predicted proteins | sample CryGey13umfilter_2_FD_183959 | JGI IMG/M metagenome (GOLD analysis project Ga0210044, IMG submission 183959) | Groundwater microbial communities from aquifer in Utah, USA - Crystal Geyser 4/9/14 3 um filter (SPAdes) (version 2) | ecosystem: Environmental > Aquatic > Deep subsurface >... | reverse complement strand
GGTGCTGATCGAAGAGGTGGAGACGGACAACTGGGGGCTCGGCGGGGAGACCGTCACGGCCCGCCGGAAACAGGGGAAGTGAAAGGAAGAGGCCGGGCGGGGAACGATCCCCGTCCGGCCTCTTCGGTCTTCGTTTGCTCGCGCTCCGATCAGCCTGCGCAGGCGATCTGCCGGTAGAAGTCGTTCCCCTTGTCGTCCACCAGGATGAACGCCGGGAAGTCCTCGACCTCGATCTTCCAGATCGCCTCCATCCCCAGCTCGGGATATTCGAGCACCTCGACCTTCCGGATGTTCTCCTGCGCGAGCAGCGCCGCCGGGCCGCCGATCGACCCGAGGTAGAACCCGCCGTGCTTCTTGCACGCGTCGCTCACCGCCTTGCTCCGGTTCCCCTTCGCGATCATGACGAGGGACCCGCCGTTCGACTGGAACAGGTCGACGTAGGAGTCCATCCGCCCCGCGGTGGTCGGGCCGAACGAGCCCGACGGCATCCCCTTGGGGGTCTTCGCCGGACCCGCGTAGTAGATCGGGTGGTCCTTGATGTACTGCGGCAGCCCCTTCCCCTGGTCGATCCGTTCCTTCAGCTTCGCGTGGGCGATGTCGCGCCCGACGATGATCGTCCCGGAGAGGGAGAGCTGCGTGGTGACCGGGTATTTGGTGAGCTCCGCGAGGATCTCCTTCATCGGCCGGTTCAGGTTCACCTTCACGACGCCGTGTTCGTGCTTCCCGCGGTACTTCGCCGGAATGAGCCGCCCCGGGTTCCGCTCCAGCTCCTCGAGCCAGATCCCGTCCTTGTTGATCTTCGCCTTCCCGTTCCGGTCCGCGGAGCAGGAGACGCCCATCCCCACAGGGCAGGAGGCGCCGTGGCGCGGCAGGCGGATGATCCGGACGTCGAGGGCGAAATACTTTCCGCCGAACTGGGCGCCGTATCCGGATTTGTGCGCCGCCTTGAGGATCTTCCCTTCCAGCTCGACGTCGCGGAACGCCTGCCCCCCCTTGTTCCCGGACGTGGGCAGGTTGTCGAGGTACTTCGTGGAGGCGAGCTTCACCGTCTTCAGGCACGCCTCGGCGGAGGCGCCGCCGACGACGAACGCGAGGTGGTACGGCGGGCACGCGGCGGTCCCGAGCGTCTTCATCTTCTCGACGAGGAACTTCTCGAGGGAGACGGGGTTCAGCAGCGCCTTCGTCTCCTGGAAAAGGTACATCTTGTTCGCCGACCCGCCCCCCTTCGTGACGAAGAGGAACTTGTACTCCGCCCCTTCCGTCGCGTACAGGTCGATCTGGGCGGGAAGGTTCGTCCCGGAGTTCACCTCCTCGTACATCGTCAGCGGGAGCGTCTGCGAGTACCGCATGTTCTCTTCCGTGTACATCTTGTGGACGCCCTTCGAGAGGAACTCCTCGTCCCGCGCGCCGGTCCAAACCTGCTGCCCCTTCTTCCCGACGATCGTCGCGGTGCCGGTGTCCTGGCACAGGGGGAGGATGAAGTTCGCCGCCACTTCCGCGTTCCGCAGCAGCGCGATCGTCACGCCGCGGTCGTTCGGGGACGCCTCGGGGTCGGAAAGGATCGCCGCCACCTGTTCGAGGTGTTCGGGGCGGAGAAGGAAGGAGACGTCGCGCAGCGCCTGGTGGGCGAGGAATGCAAGTCCTTCGGGATCGACCTTGAGGATCTCCTTCCCGTCGAACTTCGTGGTGGAGACGTGCTCCTTGGTGAGGAGGCGGTACTTCGTCGTGTCCTTCCCCAGCGGGAACGGGTCCTGGTACGAGAATTCCGGCATCGGGTGGCTCCTTCCAAAGATGGGATGAGGGGGGCGGAAAACACCCAGAAGATAGCCCCGCGGGGACGAAACGTCAAGGACGTCCCGGGATCCCGGGGATAATGGATATGGAGGAACGCGGATGCGGGTGATTCGTGGATCCGGGTTGCCCGGACGTCCCGCCGGGTGAGAAGATGGTTCCATGGGGAACCATCCGGAGGAGGCTGAATATGAGCAAGGTGGCGCGCGTCAATAAAGGGGAGTGCATCTCCTGCGGGGTGTGCGTCGATACGGTCCCGGCGGTGTTCCGGTTCGATGCCGATAACTTCGCCGAGGTGTACGATCCGAACGGCGCGGACGCGGCGGCGATCCAGGAGGCGATCGATCTTTGCCCGGTGACCTGCATTTCTTGGGACGAGGAAGAATGAAGCTGCCTTCCGGCCGGCGGCTGGCGACGGCAGTTTCGGCACTGATCCTCGTTTCGGTCTTCCTGTCCGCGTCGGGCTGCGGGGGGAGGGGGGAGGTCCGCCCGGAGCCCTCTCCGGCGGTCCTCCCGACGGGCCCGAAGGTCGCCGTGACGCCGATGGAGAACAGGACGAACGACCTCTCGGGGTCCGACATCATCCGCGACGCGTTCGCGGAGGGGGTGGCCCAGAAGGGGTTCGCGGTGGTGCCGGTGGCCGAGAGCGACCGGATCCTGCGGGAGACGCTGGGGATCAGCTACGGCGGGCAGCTCCCGGTCACCACCCCGGAGGAGGTGTGCAAGGCGTTGGGGCTGGAGGCGGTCTTCTACGGCGAAGTGCGGGAGTGGAGCAAGACGACGACGGGGATCTATAACAGCTCCACCGTCGCGGCCGCTTTCCGGATGTACCGGAAAGACGGGGCTCTCCTGTGGGAGGGGAGCGACCGCCAGGTCCGCCAGGAGGTCCCCCGAGGGGGGCAAAACCTGGGGGCCGAGATCATCGCGGGGGCGTTGGGCAACCTGTTGCTGAACCCGATGACGCCGCACGGAAGGCGCGTCGGGTGGAACATCGCAAGGAAGCTCCCGGCGGGCGTGCTCGACAAGACGGGGAAGTGAGCCGCCGGGAGAAACAAGCATACGAAAGGGGTGGACCGATGAGGAAACGGCTTCTATTGGGAGGGATCCTGTTCCTGGGCGGCGCGATCGCCGGGTGCGCGACGGCGCCGCCGGTCACGGGGCCGTCCACGCGGGACTCCGCGCCCGCCGCGGAGTACGGGTACCGGAAGTCGGCGCAGGCGGCGCCGATCGTTTCGAAGGGACCGAAAAAGCGGGTGGCGGTCGTCAGGTTCAAGGACAAGAGCGCCTACGGCCGGGGCCGCCTGGGCGGCGCGATCCAGGACATCCTCACCACCGAGCTCGCCCGCTCGGGGCAGTTCATCATGGTAACGCGACAGGACCTCGATCTGCTTCTCGACGAGCAGGACCTCGCCAAGAGCGGGACGATCAAGGCGGGGACGGGGCCGAAGTCCGGCGAGGTGCTGGGGGTCAACGCGATCGTGACCGGCGTCGTCTCCCAGTTCGGTGTGAAGCAGAAGTCGGCCTCCTACCTCGTGGGAGCGAGCAAGACGCAGACGGCGGAGGCGACCGTGGACGTGCGGGTCGTCGATGCCACCACCGGGCGGATCATCTACGCGGACAGCGGGACCGGCGTCCACGAAACCTCCTCCACGGAGGTGCTGGGGATCGGCGGCCGGACCGGGTACGACGAGACGATGGAGGGGAAGGCGTTCCGCGCGGCGGTATCGAAGTTCATCGACAACCTGATCTCGAAGATGGCGTCGATGGAGTGGACCGGAAAGGTCGCCTCGGTGGAGGGCGGAGAGGTCACGGTGAACGCGGGGAAGAAGACCGGGCTCGTCGTCGGCGATCGGCTCCGCGTGTACGGCGAGGGGCGCGAGGTGATCGATCCCGACACGAAAGTGTCCCTCGGCCGCCGTCCCGGCGCCGAGAAGGGCGAGATCGAGATCGTCGACTTCTTCGGCGAAGATGCCGCGATCGGCAAGGTGCTCCAGGGGAAAGGGATCGCCGTCAACGACATCGTCCGGTTCGGAAAGTAGGGAGGCGGCCATGAAGAGATCGATGACGCGTTTCGTTTCGGTCCCGGCGCTCGCCGTGCTCCTGCTCGCCGGCGCCGTGCTGCTGCTCGGGGGATGCTACCCGAAAAGCCAGGTCTACGGCGTGGGGAACGAGGGCGGGCTCGTCTTCAACGTGAACCCGCCGGAGGCGGAGGTGTTCCTCGACGGCGTGGGGCAGGGGGCGTCCTCCGCGTACACGGAAGACCGGTACTTGAAGGTGTCGCCGGGGAAGCACGTCCTGGAGCTTCGGCTCGACGGCTACGAGACGTACTCGAGGGAGATCTACGTTGCGAATTCGCTGCTGCGGATCGAGGCGGGGCTGATCCGGAAGTAGTGCACCGGACCTATGACGACATCCGGGATGCGGAACGCTCATTTTCGGTCTCCCCGTCCCGCAAAGGGGCCCCGTCGGAAAAACGGGACAATACGTGGCACAATCCTCCTCCGCTGCAGACATCCTCCAGCCGGTGCCGGCATCCGTCGCACTCCACGAAAACGCCGGCCGCCTCGGACCGTATCTCATCGCGCACCCGGACGAAATGGGAGGCGATCTCCGCCATCGAATCGAATTCGAGCAGGGATCTTCTCCGGTAGCGCGAGAGAGGAAGGCAATGGAACAGGTCCATGTCCGGCGAGATGTCGATGGCCGGACTGCAGCGGAATACCGCACGGCACGAGAAACGTCGCAGCCAGTCTAATTCCCGGTCGGAGAAGCTGCAGAGGGTGAAACCGCAATCCAGGCCCGGCATTATACGGTGGCCTTCGAATATCTCGCAATAGGTGAAAAGCCGCTCGACGACCCGGCGCATGTCCCGCGACCGCACGAAGGCGGACTTTCCCCCCGGGGTCGGATGCGCGATGCCGAGCCGCAGGAATCTCCTCAGCCCGTAGGCCCGGATCAACTCGAAAAGGAACTCCAGGGTGAAATCAGGGCGGTAGATATTGAAGCCGGGCGTGATCAACGACCCCATCGATGAAAGGAACTCCCGCAGCTGCGCCGCCCCGGAGGATGTCGGCGGGGTGAGGACAGGGTCGTTGAGGTTGCATACGATGTTGAAGTGGTCGGGCGGGGCATCCTTCAGGTAACGGCTGAATTCATCGAGGACGGATGCGTCGAGAAGGCCGTTCGAGAAGAGCGTCACGTCGAAGCCGCGGTCCAGCAGATAAAGGATGAAATCGACGCAATGGGGATGCAGCGTCGGCTCGCCGCCGACCAGCGAAACGTCCCTTTTTCCGTTTGTCCATAGGAAATCGGCGATGTAAGTAAGGTTTTCCCGGGTGATCCGGTCGCCTGCCTTGCGCGATATCTCCTGTTCGGCAAAGCAGTACGGGCAGGTGCGGTTACACTCGGTGTTGAGCAGGATATTCGCCATGCGGCCTGCCTCGGCTTCGGACTGCCCGAAGTAATTCCGATTCGATGTGCGGACAGTTACGTACTTGCTTTCGACACCCCCCCGATCGGATGTTCCTCCTGGAATGGAGCCATCATATCACTCGCCGTACCGTTTTTCCCGGATTTCGATTCCCCTTTGCCGCGCGGCAACGACGGCCCCGCCGCCACGGCGGGCTACTTCCTGCCGCCCCACCAGCTTTTGAGGCGGTCCGCGATCACCTTCTCGTGGCCGGCGTCGGACGGCTCGTAATATTTCCGGCGGCCGAGCGTTTCGGGGAAGTAGTTCTCCGGGACGAAGGCGTCGGCGAAGTCGTGCGGGTATTTGTACTCCTTCCCGTAGCCGAGCTCCTTCATCATCTTCGTCGGGGCGTTCCGCAGGTGCAGCGGCACCGGGGCGGTCCCCTCCGTTTCCGCGTCCCTCGTGGCCTTTTTCCAGGCGGTGTAGACCCGGTTGCTCTTCGGGGCGGTCGCGAGGTACACGGCCGCCTGCGCCAGCGCCAGCTCCCCCTCGGGGCTTCCCAGCCGCTCGTACGTTTCCGCGGCCGCGACCGTCATCTGCAGCGCCCCCGGCGCGGCGTTGCCGATATCCTCCGAGGCGAACCGGATCATCCTGCGGGCGAGGTAGAGCGGGTCCTCTCCCGCGGAGAGCATCCGCGCCAGCCAGTAGAGGGCGGCGTCCGGGTCCGACCCCCGCAGGCTCTTGTGGAGGGCGGAGATCAGGTTGTAATGTTCCTCCCCGTCCTTGTCGTACAGCAGCGCCTTCTTCCGGAGCGCCTCCTCCGCCGTTCCCATGTCGACTTCGCAGAGCCGCTTGTGCTCCGCGATGGCGACCGCCGCCTCCAGCGCGTTCAGCGCCACACGTGCGTCGCCGTCCGCCACCGCGACGATGTGCCGCAGCGCGTCGGGGGCGAGGAACGTCTCCGGCTTCCCCAACCCCCGGGTCCCGTCGGTCAGCGCCCGCCGGAGGATCGTTTCGAGGTGCGAGGGGAGGAGGGGGGTCAGCACCAGCACGCGGCTGCGGGACAGCAGCGCGTTGCGGATCTCGAAGGACGGGTTCTCCGTGGTGGTACCGAACAGGGTGACGGTGCCTTCCTCGACGAACGGCAGCAACGCGTCCTGCTGCGCCTTGTTCCACCGGTGGATCTCGTCGATGAAGAGGATGGCGGGACGGGATGCGGCCGGACCGCCGCCGGCGCGCGTCCGCGAAAGCTCGGCCAGCGCCTCGCGGATCTCCTTGATCCCCGACAGGACGGCCGAATAGGGAAGGAAGACGGCGTTCGTTTCCGCCGCGAGGATCCGGGCGAGCGTCGTCTTCCCGGAGCCCGGCGGTCCCCAGAAGATGAGCGAGGGGAGCGGGCGCGCGGAGAGGACCGAGGAGAGGAACTTCCCCTCCCCCAGCAGTTCCTCCTGCCCGACGAAATCGGAGAGGAGGGCCGGGCGCATCCTGTCGGCGAGGGGCGCGCGCAAGATGGTGACCAGCGAGGGTCCGTTCATAAAACCATACTATCATGTCGGGAGAGTGCGTCCCGCACCGGGGCCGTGGGGGGAGGGATGGATCCCGGCTTCGCTTGACAATACGGCGATAATAATGGATGATACTCGAAATAATCTTAAGAATATTTCGAGAGGACTTTGATTTTGGACGAACGCATCTTCTTCTCCTCAAACCCGTGGCGGACCGGCGGGTTTGCCCTTCCGGTCGGGACCGTTCCGCGGGACATCCAGGCCAACGCCGTAAAACTGCTGCTGAAAGGGCACGAGATCCTCACCTTGCTCGGCCTGCGGCAGACCGGGAAAAGCACCCTGACGTTTCAGCTGATCGACCATCTCCTCCGAAGGGAACAAACGGCGCCCGACCGGATCTTCTACTTCACGTTCGATGATCTCTCCCTGCGCCAGGAGCTTTCGGCCTCCTTCGGGAATTTCCTGAAGGTCGTGGAGCGGTTTCTCGGCGGCGAGGTCCGGGGGTGGAAAGATCCCGTATACGTCTTCATCGACGAGGTGCAGAAGCTTCCCGGGTTCGTCGAATACATCAAAATGCTCTACGATCTGCGGCTCCCGATCCGATGGGTGCTGACCGGTTCCTCCTCCCTTACCCTCAAGTCACAGGTAAAGGAGAGCCTCGCCGGCCGGGTCGTGCAGCTGCCCGTCTTCCCTTTTTCCGAGCATGAACTGTTCCTCGGGCATGGCGATCCGCCCCCGGACAAGACGGCCGTCCGCGAATTCCTCTTCGAGAGCCGGATTCCCGACAAAAGAGCCCTTCGGAAAATCCAGGCGGAGTTGCTTCCTTACAAACATCGGATCGAGACCCTCCTCGAAGAGGTCCTCGTGTTCGGAAGTCTCCCGGCCGTCGCTTTGAGCCGGGACGTCGAGAGAAAGAAACTTCTGCTGAAAAACTACCGGGACACCTATCTCGATCAGGACATCCGCACCCTTGTCAGGGAAGACAAGCTCTGGGTCTACCAGAAGGTCATGGAGCTCCTCGGAGGACGGATCGGTGACCTCCTCAACTATTCCGCGATCGCCGCGCAGATCGAGGTGACCGTGGACACGGTCAAGAGGTATGTGCTGCTGCTCGGAAAGACGTTCGTTCTAAGGACCCTCACGACATGCTCCCGGAACGTCCGGGCGGAGATTCTGAAGACCCCCAAGATATATTTCACCGATCTCGGCCTGCGGAACGCCCTGCTCGGATTGGACGACCTTTCGCGGATCGAGAATCTCGGACAGTCCGGCGTGGTGTTGGAAAACGCGCTGATCGAACGTTTGCAGACCGTCATCGCCCGGGAAGGGTATGGGACGCGCCTTCACTACTGGCGAACCAGGGCGAAAGAGGAAGTCGACATTGTCCTCGCCGGCCCCACCGGCCTGTTGCCGATCGAAGTGAAGTACGACCGGAAGATCCGTCCCCGGCATCTCAACGGGATCAGGGCGTTCCTCGAAAAAGAGAAGGAGCATGTCGGGATCGTGGTCGGGCGATGGGACGAGGCGGAGATCATCGAGGACGGGAAATCGCGCATTTACCTGATCCCGCACTGGTTTGTATGATGCTGGTCGAAACGGTGCTTTCGGTTTTCATTACGATGGATTATCCTGACTGCTGATGAAGTGCGCCGGAATCATCGCCAAGCATACCGACCCTCGGGCCGAATCGATCGTATCGGATCTGTGCCGCTGGCTGGAGGACCACGGGAAGGGCGTCGTCCTCGATCGCGAGACGGCGGCCCTGGTCGGCCGTCCGGACTCCGTCGTCCGCGCGAAAATACCGGAGCATTGCGACTTCCTGATCGTGATCGGCGGGGACGGCACGCTGCTGTCCGCCGCGCGCGTCGTGGGGACCACCGGGAAGCCGATCCTGGGGGTCAACATGGGGTCGCTCGGCTTCATGACGGCCATCACCCTCGATGAACTCTACCCCGCGCTGGAGCGGATCTTCCGGTTCGACTTCGACTACGAAGAGCGGATGATGCTGGTCGCGCACGTCCACCGCCTGGGCGAACGGGTCGCCAACTACACGGTGCTGAACGACGTGGTGATCAACAAGGGGGCGCTCGCCAAGATCATCGACATCAAGGTGACGGTGGGCGAGATGTACCTCTCCACCTTCAAGGCGGACGGGCTCATCATCTCCACCCCAACCGGCTCCACGGGATACTCCCTCTCCGCGCAGGGGCCGATCATCTACCCCACCATGAACACGATCCTCATCACCCCGATCTGTCCCCATACCCTGACCTTCCGCCCCCTCGTCGTGCCCGACGGGCTGATCGTCCGCTCGGAACTGTGCTCGAAGGAGACGGACGTCTTCCTGACGATCGACGGACAGGTCGGTTTCGGGCTGCGCCAGGGGGACGTGATCGAGGTGAAGAAGGCGGAGGCGCCGCTCCGGTTTTTCCGCTCACCCTTCCGGGATTACTTCACCGTCCTGCGAACCAAGCTGAAGTGGGGAGAGCGGTGACCGTCCCCCCGCGATGCTGATCGAGCTCGCCGTCCGGAACCTGGCCATCTTCGAGGACGTACGCGTTCCGTTCTCCGGGGGCCTGAACGTGGTCACCGGGGAGACGGGCGCGGGGAAGTCCCTCCTGGTCGAGGCGATCCGCCTCGCCCTCGGCGAGAAGGCCGATCCCGTGGCCGTGCGCACCGGGGAGACCGAGGCGGAGGTGTCGGCCCTGTTCGACCTCTCCCGCCGCGACGACCTGCGCGACGCATGGGAGGAGGCGGGGCTGCCGTGGGAGGAGGAGGTCGTGCTGCGGCGCGTCCTTCCGGCCTCCGGCCGGAGCCGCGCCTACCTGAACGGTCGCCCGGTCGCCCAGCCGGTGCTGGCGGCGCTCTCCCCGCTTCTCCTCACGATGGTCGGTCAGCACAGCGTGCACGAGCTTCTCTCCCGGCCTGCGGCGCTCTTGGCCGTTGACGATTTCGCCGGGGCGGGGGCGCTCTCCTCGGAGATGCGGAAACGGTATCGCCGCGTGGCGGCGCTTCGCCGACAGGTCGCGGAGGCGGCGGACCGCGGGGCCGGCGCCCGGAGCCGGACGGAGTCCCTCGACTTCGAGATCGGGGAGCTGTCGAAGGCTCTGCTTACCCCCGGCGAGGAGGAGGAACTCGCCGCGGACCTTTCGCTGCTGCGCAACGCGGCGAAGGTGCGCGAGGCGCTCCAGGCGGCGGACGACGCGATCGCGTCGTCGGAGAGCGCCGCGCTCGTCTCGACGGCCTTCGCCCTCGCGCGCCTGCGGGAGGCGGCCGCGGTCGACCCGCGGATCGTCGAACTTGCCGAGCGGCTCCGCTCCGTCCGCGAGGAGGTGCAGGATCTCTCCCGGGAGCTCGGATCCCTCGCCGCAAGGGTGACGGAGGATCCCGAGCGCCGCGAGCGCGTCGAGGAGCGGTTGAGCGCGATCCGCCGTCTCAAGCGGAAGTACGGCAAGGAGGTTCCCGAGCTCCTTTCCCATCTCGATTCTCTCCGCTCGGAGCGCGAGGTGCTGTCCGGGGCGCTCGCGGAGGAGGCGCGGCTGCGGAAGGAACTCGTCGCCGAGGAAGAGGGCGGCGTCGCGACGGCGAAGAAACTTTCCACGGTGCGCACGAAGGCGGCGGCGTCGATGGGACCGGCGGTGGAAAAGGAGCTCGCGCGGGTCGCTCTCGCCGGGGCGCGTTTCCGGGCGGAGGTTTCCTTTCGCGAGGCGGTCCCAGCGGCGCTTTCGGCGTCCGGGTTCGACGAGGCGGATCTTCTCTTCTCCGCGAACCCCGGGCAGGAGCTCCGACCGCTCGCGCAGACCGCCTCGGGCGGGGAGCTCTCCCGAGTGATGCTTTCCCTGCGCAACGTCGCCTCCCGGGGCGGCGCCGGAAAGACGCTCGTGTTCGACGAGATCGACACGGGGATCGGGGGCCGGGTGGCCGAGCGGGTCGGAGCGCGGTTGAAGAGCCTTTCCGCCTCCGCCCAGGTCGTCTGCGTCACGCACCTGCCGCAGGTCGCCGCGTTCGCCGACCACCATCTCCAGGTCGTGAAGAAGACGGCGGCGGGAACGGTCGCCACCGGGGTGAAACCGCTGTCGAAACAGGATAGGATAGGGGAACTCGCCCGGATGATCTCCGGCGCGGAGATCACGGAGAAAGCGAAGGCGCACGCGAAGACGCTGATCGAGAAGGCGGCGGGGGAATGATCCGGAAAGCGAGGATGTCGGACGTCAAGGGGATCCGCCAGCTGATCGCCGAATACGCGAAGAAGGGCGACATGCTGCCGCGGTCCATGGCCGACATCTACGAAAACCTGCGGGATTACTTCGTCTTCGAGGAGGACGGCGGGGAACTGGTCGGCTCCGCGGCGATCCACATCATGTGGGAGGACCTGGCGGAGGTGCGCTCCCTCGCCGTGCGCGAGGGGAAGATGCGCCGCGGCGTCGGGACGCAGCTGGTGGAGTCGTGCATCTCCGAGGCGATCATGCTCGGGATCGAACGCGTCTTCGCGCTGACGTACAAGCCGGAGTTCTTCGAGAAGTTGGGGTTCCACATCGTGGACAAGGCCGAGCTCCCCCAGAAGATCTGGACCGATTGCCTGAAGTGCTCCAAGTTCCCCGACTGCGACGAGGTCGCGCTGGTCGCCGACTTCTCCGGGAGGCGGCGTGGCTGATCCCGCATTCGACACCGTCCTTCGTGAAGTGGCGGGGCGGGGAGGGGGCGACGCCGAGCTGTGCGTGAAACGTACGCGGGATCGCCGGTACGAGGCGCGCGAGGGGCGGCTCGACGGGATCGCGTTCGCGGACACGGTGGCCCTCGGGTTGCGCGTCTTTCGCGACGGGCGGATGGGGTTCTCCTACGGGTTCCGGGGCGACGCCGCCGACCTGGCCCGGATGGTCGAAGAGGCGCTCTTCTGCGCGGACGCTTCCGACCCGGACGACGCGTACGGCTTGCCGGACGCCGCGGGACCGGCGACGGACCTCCCGCTGTACGACCCCTCCGTCGAAACGGTTCCGGAAGGGGAGAAGGGGGAGTTCGCCCGCTCCCTCGAGGCGCAGGCCCTTGCACGGGATCCCCGGGTGAAGCGCGTGCGTGCGGCGGCGCTGCGCGAGACGGTCGCCACCGTCTCCCTGTTCCATTCCCGGGGGTTCGCGGCGACGCGTCGGGAGTCCCTCTGCTCGGCGCACGTGGAGACGGTGGCCGAGGAGAACGGCGAGGGGCAGACCGGCTACGGGTTCGGCGTCGCGCGATCGCTTCCGGGGCTGACCGCCGCGGCGATCGCCGGCGAGGGCGCGACCCGGGCGCTGCGGATGCTCGGGGCGGTCCGACCGAAGACCGGGGAGTACAAGGCGGTCCTCGAAAACGGCGCGGCGGCCGAGCTGCTCGAGGTGCTGATCCCGTCGTTCCTCTCCCCCCAGGTCGTCAAGGGGAAGTCGATGTTCGCCGGAAAGGTCGGCACGAAGGTGGCGTCGGGGGCGGTCACGATCGAGGACGATCCGCTGGATCCCGCGGGGTCCGGAGCCGAGCCGTTCGACGGGGAGGGGACGCCGACGCGGCGGCGGGAGCTGGTCGCGAAGGGCGAGCTGCGCGGGTTCCTGGCGGACGCCTTCTGGGGAAGGAAGATCGGGACGGGATCGACCGCCGCGTGTCGCCGTCCGGGGTGGAAGCAGCCCCCCACGGTCGGGATCTCCAACCTGCGCATCGCTCCCGGCGTGCAGTCGCCGTCCGCCCTGTTCGAGGCCGCGGGAAACGGCATCCTCCTCACGGAGTTCCTCGGGATCCACACGGCGGACCCGGTTTCGGGGGATTTCTCGGTGGGGGCTTCCGGGATCCGCATCGCGGACGGGGCGTTGGCCGAGCCGCTGCACGGATTCGCCGTCTCGGGCAACATCCTCGGACTGTTGGAAAGGATCGAAGCGGCGGGTTCGGATTTTCGCTGGTTCGGCAACGTCGGCGCCCCGTCCCTGATGGTGACCGCGATCTCCGTGGGAGGGGAATAAACGGTTGTCGAACGGGCCGCTCTTCATCTTCGATCTCGACAACACGCTCTACCCGCCGGAAGTGACCCTGTGGCGGATCGTCGACCTGCGGATCGAGGAGTACGTCCGCAGGAAGCTCGGGACCGACGCCGTGACGGCCCACCGGATGCGGAAGGCGTTTCTCGCCGAGTTCGGGACGACGCTTCGGGGGCTGATGCACCACCACGGCGTCTCCCCCGCCGACTACCTCGAGTTCGTCCACGACGTTCCGATCCCGGAAATCGTCCCCCCGCGGCCGGAGCTGCGGGAGATGCTCTCGGGGCTCCCCGGCAGGTGCGTCGTGTTCACCAACGGATCGGAAGGCTACGCCCTCAGGGTGCTCGACGCGCTGGGCGTGGCCGATATGATGGAAGGGATCTACGGGATCGAATTCATGGAATACATCGCCAAGCCGTCGCCCTACCCGTACGCGAAACTGCTGCGGGTGACGGGAGCCCGCGGCGAGGATTCCCTGTTCTGCGAGGACATCTGCAGGAACCTGCTGCCCGCGCGCGAACTGGGGATGTTCACCGTGTGGGTGGGCGGGAACGAGAAGGAGTCTCCGGCGCACGCCGTCGTGAAAGACGTGTGCGATCTGCCGGACGTGCTCCACGGTTTCCCCCCCATGTCCCGGTGGAACGGCGGCGCGGCCCGAGGGGCGTCTTACAATGGGGCGTCCCGGAAAGCGGGAGGAACGGCATGACGGAAGGAAAACCGAAACGGAGTTATTGGCGACGCGGGCCCCGGAAAAAGAAGGGCGTCGAGGATGCGGCGGGAACCGCCGCCGCGACCCCGCAGGGAACGGAAGGGACGGATCAAACGTCGGAAAGCGAGGCGCCCGGGGCCCCGGAAACGGGGGAACGGTTCGCTCCGCCGCCCGCCCCGGAGTTTGCGGAGGCGGGATCCGACGCGGCGCCCCCGGAAACCTCGGCGGAGGCCGCGGAAAGCGCGGAGGCCCCCCCGAAGGGACGGCGCAGGCCGCAGCGCCGCGGGAAGAAGAAGACGGGAGACGTACCGGTCCCGGAGTCGGCGGAGGAATCCCACCCTTCCGGCGACGTGGGGTGGGGCGGACAGGCGTCGGTCCCCGGGGAAACTTTCCAGGCCCCGGCGGAGGAACTTCGGCCTTCCGGGGACGTCGGTTGGGGCCAGCCCTCGCCCGCCCGGGGATCGTTCGAGGCTCCGGTGACCGTCGAGGCGGAGCCGTCGGATGTGGATATGTCGGCAGCTCCGGTGGCGGGTCCTCCCGGGACCGCCGCGGAACCGGGTGTGGAGCAGGGAGAGCCCGGGAAGAGGCGTCGTCGCCGGCGTCGTCGCCGCCGGGGAAAAGGGAAAGGACCGGGCCAGGGCGAAGCCGGCGGCACGATCTCGATGGCGGCCGGTAACGAGGAACCGGAGGCGGACGACGTGGGAGCCTTGGCCGCGGGCGGCACGGACGCCGAGGAACCGGACGCCGACCGGGAGTACATGAACGAGTCGGAAGAGGACGAGGAGGGGGTCTTCCCCGACGAGGGGACCGGCGCGAAGAAGGTGATGCTGATCGACGGCCTTCACTCCGAGGAGAACCGGGTGGCGATCGTCGCGGAAGGGAACCTCGACTATTACGAGGTCGAGAACCAGCGCCGGAAGGCGTTCAAGGGGAACATCTACAAGGCGAAGGTCGTCAACATCGCCCACGCCATCGAGGCGGCGTTCGTCGAGTTCGGGGGGGGGCGCCATGGCTTCCTGCCGCTGAACGAGTATTGCGCCGGCGCCCTGATGGAGCACCTCGGGGACTGGAACGAGGGGGACAAGCGGCCTCCGCTGCGCCCCGGCATGGAGATCCTCGTCCAGGTGACGAAGGAGGAGTCGACGATCAAGGGGGCCGCGGTCACCTCGTACATCAGCATCGCCGGCCGCTACATGGTGATGATGTTAGGGATGAAGCGGTACGGCATCTCGAAGAAGATCACGGGAGAGAAGGAGCGCGAGCGGATCCGGAAGCAGATGGAGAAGCTCGAATACCCCGACCACCTCGGGTTCATCGTCCGCACGGTCGGCGCCGCCCGGCCGTTGAAGGATCTGAAGGCCGACCTCACCAACCTGCTGAAGCTGTGGGACCGCACCGTGGAAGGGGCGCGGGCGAACAAGGCCCCGGCGCTGCTGTACGAGGAGCAGGACATCGTCGTCCGCACGCTGCGGGACAACTACAGCGCGGACGTCACGGAAGTCCTGATGAACTCGGAGGCCGCCTACCGGAAGGCGGCCGCTTTCTTCGACGTCTACTATCCGAAGCAGAAGGGGAAGCTCAAGATGTACCGGGTCAAGCGCCCCCTCTTCGGCAAGTTCAACCTCGAGGAACAGGTGGAACGGACGACGCAGCGGAAGGTGCCGCTCCCCTCGGGGGGACACATCGTGATTGACCGCTCCGAAGCGCTGTGGGCGATCGACGTCAACTCCGGGCGTTCCTCCAAGGACCGGGACATCGAGGACACCGCGTACCGAACGAACGGGGAGGCGGCCGCGGAGGTGACCCGGCAGCTGCGTCTGCGCGACATCGGCGGCCTGATCGTCATCGACTTCATCGACATGGAGAGCAAGTCCCACAACAAGGAGGTCGAGCGGATCCTCAAGGAGGGGTTGAAGCGGGACAAGGCGAAGAGCGACGTCACCTCCCTCGGGAAGTTCGGGCTGGTGGCGATCAGCCGGCAGCGGATGGGGACCTCCTTCTACGACATCCTCCTGAAAGGGTGCGACCTTTGCGGGGGAACGGGCGTCATCCCGACGCAGGACGCCGCCACGGTGCGGCTGCTGCGCCGGCTGCACGACGAGCTTTCGAAGGATGGGAGGGAAGCGGGCAACGAGGTATCCGTGCGCGTGGCCCCGGGCCTGCTCGAGACGCTGCTCAACCAGAAGCGGGAGGATATCAACCGGCTCGAGAAACTGTGCGGCGGGAAAGTGGCGTTCCACGCGGACCCCGCGCTGCTGGCGTCCTCGTTCTCGATCGACAACGGACCGGCGAAGTAGCGTGGGCGAACCGGACCGATGACCGGTTCCTCCGCGGGCGAGCCGTTCCGGCGCATCGCGCGGCGGTATTTCCGCGTGGCGCTGGTCTACCTCGCCCTCGGGCTTCTCCTGGGCGCCGTGATGCTCTGGTTCGGGAACGACAATTTCCAGTTCCTCCACGGTCACATGATGCTGGTGGGGACGGGGCTCTTCGCCGCCTACGGCGCGGGGTACTGGTGGATCGCCGGGCGGTCGGACGCGCAACCGCCCCCCGGCGTCACCCCGGCCCTGGCCACACTTCAGTTCTGGCTCGCCAACGTCGGTCTTGCCGGCATGCTCGCCGGCTCGGTGCTGCCGGTCGGGCTGGGGCTCGACCGGATCGGCACCCTCTTCGGCTTCCTCGAAGCGGCCGCGGGCATCCTCTTCGCCGTTCTCCTATCCCGCGCCCTCAAGTCGATGTAAACCCCGGAACCGGGACAACTTTCCCTCCAATGGTTCTTCTTGGGAAATAGGTTTCCATCTCGTAACTAACCGAACTTTGACACCCCATTTTAGATAGGTCCTTTATTATCGGGGTCTTATGTGTGATGGACAGCCGTTTTTTATACTACAACCCGGGTTTTCCGGTCAGATCAACGACGGGAGCGGCGGAACGCCCAGTGTTTCGAGCAATATCTTCTGCTCGGGGATCGATCGCGACACCGCTCGGGTGGTCTTCCCCCCGACCTCGATCTCGCCGACTTTTATTCTCTGCAAGGAGCGAATCGCTTTTGGCACCGAAGAGACGTCTTTCATCTTCCGCCGCATCCATCGTTCGACTTGCAGGGCGAGCACGCAGACGAAGATATGCGCCCGGATTCGGCGCTCCGTCCAGTGAAAGACCGGTCGCAGCAGCAACGTGCTCTTCAGGCACCGCCACCCGCGCTCGATCTCAGCCAGCTCCTTGTACCTTCGGATCACTTCCTCGGGGGAAAGCAACGTGTCCGTCGTCTCGACCATCAGCATCCCGTCGATCTTCGATTCCCACAGCAACGCCGATCGGTCTTTGCTGACGTGAACGCTGCCATCGACCAAGGCGACGTCGTACAGACCGAGCAGGTTCCGGTCGCGCAGGTAATCCCGAATCCGGTCGTACGTCCCTTGCGGAGTGGGCTTACGCCCCCGGGTTGCGGGGAAGACGAGCTTTTGAAGTTGCTCCTCGATCCATGCGTCGGCTTTTTTCAGCCGCGTCTCCCGCCCGTCCTTGCCCTCCCGGGCGATCTTGGGGGAGTAGGCGACCACGAACCGGAACGCCTGCCGCTTCTCTTCGAGGAACTGCTCCTTGTCGCTGTTCCGATCGAACTTCAACCCCAGCGATCCGATCACTTCCTTGGCGTGATGGTTGCGCCGCAAGGGGTGCGCGACGATGAACCCCAGATGTTCGTCGATCAATCCTTCGAGGTTCAGGTCGGAGAGCATCCCCCGGTCCCCGACGAAGACGATGCGGCGAAGAGCGAACCGCCCCTTGAGATCCTTGACCACATCGGTCACGGTCGTCTTGTCCGTGGTGTTGCCGGGGAAGACGTGATGGCACAGCGGGATCCCCTCGGGCGTCATCACCATTCCGATGACCACCTGTCGTTTGTCGAACCGCTTGTCCCGGCTGTAGCCGTACCGCCGGAAGTCGTCTTCCTGCAACGACCGGTCTCCTTCGAAGTATGTCGAGGTGATGTCGTAGAAGACCAGGTCCAGGGGGGTATCTCCGGGAAGGAGTCGCTTCGCGATCAGCGGCTCCGCCTTCTCCTTGCAGTCGATCAGGTGGTCCATCGCCCGAAGCAGTTGATGGTACGACGGCTTCTCCCCATCTCCGTAATGGACCGAATCGAGCCAATCCAGCAACGCCAGCTTGCTCCCCGGTTCGCAGATCCGGTTGACGACCAGCATCCGGATCATCTCCGCCGGGGAGAAGGCCGCTTCGCCGTTGATGCCCGCGGCAACCAGCGCCTCGGACAAACCAAGGCGATCCCAGACGGATCCGACCGCGTGGACATGGCCGAAGTCCTCGACGGTACCGAGGGTCGGCGCGGCGGCGGATGCGGAGACGTCTTCTCCTTTGGCGCGGCGAAGACCGATGATCAACTGTTCGATCCTGGCTTCCCCCAATCCGTCCACAGTGCCCAAGTTCGCGATGATGCGGGTGCGTGGGGCGTTCCCCTTGGCCGGATCCCGGAACGATTCGACGATCTGGACGTGCCGATAGACCTTCTCCCCGCGCTTCTGCTTGAGGGTCCGGATGAACATACTACAAGCATACCATCTTATCCTTTGTTGTCAAGTAAAATATCAAACATGTACATACTACACGCCAGCAGGGGAAATGCGGGAAATCCCACATACATTCCATCGGTTATCCTGAAATCAGGGGGCGGTGGGTGTTAAAGTCCGGCGGTCAAACGCCAAAAGGGTTCTCACCGCACGCTCTCAAAACCCGGATTTCCTGATTTCGTTTTTTCATTTCACGACAGCGAAGAAATCGGTCCCCGGATGTTGGCCCGCATTGGGAAGCGAACGGGCCTGCACCCGAAGGATTTGTGATCTATTCAAAATCCGGCCCACACCGGGAGAGAAAATGGAACTGGTCGCAAAATGCGACCGGTTCGCCCGGTGGAGCCGTCCGATGATCGGGTGATAAGGAAGGGATTTCGATCCGATGGATAAGCCGAGACTGCTCGTCGTCGAGGACGAGGACGCGATCCGCTAGCAGATGAAGTGGGCGCTGAACGGCGACTATGAAGTGACGCTGGCGGAGAATCGCGCGACGGCCCTCGAGCGGGCGAGGCAGGAGAAGCCGCCGCTCGTTCTGCTGGATCTGGGGCTGCCGCCGTCCCCCAGGACCGCCGAGGAAGGGTTGCGGACCCTCAAGGATCTGCTGCGTCTGGACCCGGGGACGAAGGTGATCGTCGTCACGGGGAACCAGGCGAAGGAAAGCGCCTTGAAGGCGATCGAGCACGGGGCGTTCGACTATTTCCTCAAGCCGGCCGATTTCGAGGAGGTGAAGGTCGTCCTGAAGCGGGCGTTGAACATCTTCCACCTGGAGCGGGAAAACGTCGCGCGGAATGACGGGGTCGCGGCCGCCGGATTCGGGGAGATCACCGGGGAGTGCCCGCAGATGCAGCGGATCTTCGCGATGGTCCGGAAGGTGGCCGGGACCGACGCCCCGGTGCTGATCGAAGGGGAGAGCGGGACCGGGAAGGAGCTGATCGCCCGGGCGATCCATCGCTCGGCGGGGGATCCGCAGGCGAAGCCGTTCGTCGCCATCAACTGCGGGGCGATCCCCGAGAACCTGCTCGAGAGCGAACTATTCGGCCACGAGAAGGGGTCGTTCACCGGGGCGGACGCGCAGAAGAAGGGGAAGATCGAATACGCCGACGGCGGGACCCTGTTCCTTGACGAGGTGGGGGAGCTGCCGCTGCTGCTCCAGGTGAAGCTGCTCCGCTTCCTGCAGGAGCGCCAGGTGGAGCGCGTGGGGGGACGCGGCCCGATTCCCGTCACGGCGCGCGTGATCGCCGCCACGAACCGGGAGCTGAAGCGGGAGATCGCGGAGGGCCGGTTCCGGGAAGACCTCTACTACCGGCTGGGCGTGGTGAACCTGGTGGCGCCCCCGCTGCGGGACCGCGGCGACGACATCGTCGTGCTGGCGAACCATTTTTTGAAGAGCTTTGCGGCCCAGTATCAGAAGTCGATCCGGGGGTTCGGCGCCGACGCGCTGGCGGCGATGAAATCGTACTCCTGGCCGGGGAACGTGCGGGAGCTCGAGAACAAGGTGAAGCGCGCGGTCATCATGAGCGAGAAGAAGACGCTGACCCCGGCGGACCTGGACCTTGCGCCGGCGGGGGAGGAAGGGCTTGGCGACTCGTTGAAAGAGGTGCGGGAAGCCGCCGAGCGGGACCACGTGGTGAAGGTGTTGGGGAAGTGCGGATGGAACATCTCGAAGGCGGCCCAGGAGCTAGGGATCAGCCGCCCGACGCTGCACGACTTCCTGAAAAAGCATAATATAACGAAAGCGTAGGGGCTGATCGGGTCGGCGCAACGCTTATCCGACGACGGAAAAAAGAACGGGGCCGATGGGCCCCGCCTCGTTTCTACTGCCGGTAAGCGTCAACGTTCTCATGGTGGGTGTCGATGGACGTCGGGAGTGGCGTTGCATCTCACGCGACAGCATGGTACACATATTTATGTGAGAACGGCATTTACGGGGGTCGCATGCGGAAGCGGAACGTGACGTTGTCGATGCCTACGGACCTGATCCGCCGCGCAAAGGCGCTCGCCGCCGCCCGGGACAAGTCCCTGAGTGAACTCTTGAGGGAATCGCTCGAGGAAAAGATAACCGAGGCCACCGGGTATCGGCAGGCGATGGATCGGCAATTAAGGCTCCTTGCGACCGGATTCGATCTCGGGTTGCGGGGGAAGGTCGCCTGGTCCCGGGATTCGGTGCATGAAAGGGGATAAGGTTTTTCTCGACACGAACCTCCTGCTTTATGCGTACGACGCCGGGTCGCCCGCGAAGCATGCCGTTGCGGTCCGGATCCTGGAAGATCTGTGGAATAGCGGAAACGGCGTTCTCAGCACCCAGATCCTTCAGGAATTCTTCGTGGACGTCACGAAGAAGATCCCCAAGCCGTTGTCCGTCGCGGTCGGCAGGGAGATCGTCGAGGATTTCCTGAAGTGGAAGATCGTCCCCGTGGAGGGCCGGACGATCCTGCGGGCGATCGATCTTCACGAAAAGCTCAAATACGCCTTTTGGGATTCCCTCGTGATCCAGTCCGCCATCGAAGGCGGGGCCAGGTGGTTGCTCTCCGAAGACCTCGGGGACGGGCAGAGAATCGGCGCCCTGACGATCCGTAACCCGTTCCTCCACGAGTAGAAGCGGCCGACCCTGCACGACTTCCTGAAAAGCACAATATATCGAAGGATTAGGCGTTTTTGCCGGGGTGTCGACCGGCTTTACGGTTCTCCGATGGCGGGCAATATCCTGTAACACCCTGAATCAGATAAGCAAATCACTCCTCGGCTCGTTCCCTCCCGCATCAACCCCCCGCAACGGTCGGTAACCTTTTCCACCCGGTGCATGACCGAAGTTTGACAATCGCCATAATTCCTACTAGAATGTTTTGTAGGAATAATATCTATTGAAGGAGGTCGTAATGCCGACGGTGAAAGTCCTCCCCAAGGGGCAGATCACACTTCCGAAGGAGATCCGTAAGAAGCTGGATATCCGGGAAGGTGATTCATTGCTGATGGATACGGACGGTTCCTGTGCCACCATCAAGAAGGGGAAAACCATCTTCGACTTCAAGGGAGCGCTGCCGGATCTCGGCATGAGCATCGACGAGATCAGGAAGAAAGCCGTTGCAGGCGGGGTCGGAGCCGATGAATAGGGCCTTCATCGACACCAGCGTGATCCTTCGCTTTCTGGTCAAGGACGACGACCTGAAGTCCAAGGCGGTGGAAAAGCTCCTGCTGACGGCATCCGGAAGGGGAACCGCTCTTCACATTCTGCCGGTCACCATGTTGGAAATCGTCTGGGTGCTGGAAAAGGTCTACAAGTTCGGCAAGAAGGAGATCCGCGAACTGTCGGAAGCGATCATCAACACCCCGAACCTCAAGGTCGAGATGGGAGGCGTATTTCTCAAGGCCCTCAAAGCTTATGAAGAAAAGAACGTCAAGTTCGCCGATGCCGTCATGGGCTATTGGGGCTTGGAGAAGGGGATTTCCATCGCCTACTCTTACGACGAGAAGGACTTCAGGCGAATCGAAGGCCTGACGGTGAAGAAGCCGTAAGGGACGTCATCCTCACCCCCTGGAACTCCCCCGGGCCGTGCAGATACATGTGCGGGTGGAACGTCTCCAAAGCGGCCCAGGAGCCGGGGATCAGCAGGGCGACCCTGCGCGACTTCACAAAATAAAGCGTGTAATATCAATCGATTAGGCATCGTCGGCGGGGTGTCGGGCCGCTTTACAGTATTCCGATGGCTGGAAATATCTTGTAACAACCTGAACTGGATAAACAAATCCCTCCGCGGATCGTTCCCTCCTGTTTCACCCCCCCGCAACTGTCGGAATACTTTACAACCCGGAGCACGGTATTGCTGCCATGGGAATTGCGATTTCTTGAGTGAGGGTGCTAAAGGTATGAATTCCATTTGAAAATAGATGGATACAGCTTGCATCGAATTCCGGCGATTCTGGCGTCGCATGGTATGTTCCTTGCTAACATAGCGGCAACAGGATGGTGCTATCAGCGTATCGTTTTATTGAATATAGGGTTTATTAACCGGGTGAAGGAAGGGGGAAAGGGATGAAACGGTTCGGAATGTGGATGTTGCCTTCCTTGGTCACGCTCGCCGCGGTTCTGGTGTTTACCACGCCGCCAGCGAATGCGACGGCGGTCCTGTTCTTGGACGATAGAGTGGGTAACACCAAGACCATTACGGATGGAGGGGTAGGTGACATACTTGCTTCTTCTGGTGCTGTTGGTTA
>Ga0210044_10003550_pt1 | contig 22206 bp, 14 predicted proteins | sample CryGey13umfilter_2_FD_183959 | JGI IMG/M metagenome (GOLD analysis project Ga0210044, IMG submission 183959) | Groundwater microbial communities from aquifer in Utah, USA - Crystal Geyser 4/9/14 3 um filter (SPAdes) (version 2) | ecosystem: Environmental > Aquatic > Deep subsurface >... | reverse complement strand
CCTTGAGAATCCGATCGTCGATGTTGTGGCGTACTGCGAGGAAGTTCTGGGTGTAGTCCTTCGGGTTGGTGGTCGCGATGAGCAAGGCGTCGAGGGTGTCGACTGGATCGATGCCGCTCTTCTGAAGGGCGATCTGGTAGTCCGGAAATTTTTTGAGCAGCTCGCGGACGTTGTCCTGGTAGGCCGAGCCGCGCAGTCGATCGTTGCGAATCAAGACGATCAGCCGAGCGTTGCCGGGTCCAAAGGCGGCCAGACCAGGGAGCTCACTGCCGACGTGACCCGGCTTCGCCTCCCCGAGCACCTGTGGCCTAGCTCCCGAGCTCAGCGCGGCGCTGAGCAGTGTGGCCTTTTGAGTGAGGGCTTCTCGACTCACGTTCGCGTCGGGCTCGTCCGTCTCGAGCTCATCTTTCAACGCGGCGGTGCTCGAGGCGGTCAGGGCGGCGAGGGCCGGCTGCAGCGTGCGCTCTAGAGCCTTGCGCCGCTGGCGCTTCTCATGGCGCAGCTTTCGTGCTTCCGCCTTCTTCTTCTGAGCCTCGAGCGCCTCCCATGTCGGCGCTGGAGGTTCCACGACGGCGACAGGCTGAGGCTCGTCTTGGGGCTCGGGTTGCGTCTCCTCTGGCTTGGCGCGAGAGACGCGCTCGTTGTCCGCTGTCTCTTTGTCGGCTTCGCGTTCTTTGTCGTCCTCCGAGGCTGGGTTGGGGTCGGTGGCGATCTGCACCGCTGAGCCGATGCCGGTTAGGGGCTCGTCGCTCCATTCGATCTGCATCTCGACGATGTTGGTCGAGAGGTTGAGGATCATGGCCAGAATGAGGGCGAACCCATGGAGCAGCACCGACAGCATCCCGGCTTTCGCGGCGGTCCACAGGTCTCGGCGGCCGAACCAGCCGCCGAGACGCACCCGAAATTGAAGCGCTGACTCCGGCGGCTTTTCGACTTCGATCTTGGGGGTCAGTTTGGACATTAGACCATCAATTTGGATTCTATTGCCTCGAAGCTCTCAAGGGCTGCTCGTGCTCGGACGTGCGGTGCGGGCGTGCATTCAACCCGACATCGGTGTCGCGGTCTTCCCGCAATCTCAGTGCCCAAGGAGGTGGGGAGGAGCATCGTCCTAATGGTCTGAGCTCCGCCTGCTGTTTCGACTTCGTCTCATGTAAGACAGGAAAATTCGAATAAGAACTTGTTCTGAAACAAAATGAACAAGGAACGTCGTTGATAGGGCAGGAGGTCCAGGGTGCTGGTCACCTTGGGCTACTTCGTGCGTTCTGCAGGTCGGGTGTCGCCCGCCATGTGGTCGCACTCAAGAGTGTCTCGAACCCCGGTTCGAGCCGGTCCGTCCACAGCCGACGAGGAGGACCAGATGGCCAAGCGAGAGGCGACCTCAAAGAAAAGACATTCCACGGATCACACGCTGATTGGGCACGATGTGTGGTTTAGAGGTCGAGTGTGGCGTGTGGTGTCCGCCCACGGTGGGGATAATCACGGAAGCCCGTGGCTAACCCTGAAACGCGGGTTGGGCATCGAGGCCCTCGCCAAGACCTACGAAGTGCAAGAGGCGCTCAACTAGACTCATCACCAATCTGGAGCAGAGGTCGACTTCGTCCTCAGAGTTCTCGATGAAACCAGGAACGACGCCGTCGCGGTTGTGCTGCGACGGCGTCGTTGTTTCGGGGCCGCAGCGCCCCGAGCGGCAAGGTCGCTCGGGGTGCCGAAATCACTAGGGCTTCGCAGCGGAGAGACCAGCGGCGAGCTTGGCCAAATCGATGCCGAGTGTCTGCTTGATTTGCTCGGCGCTGCTGGCGACCTTCATCGGTAGGCTGCCATTGGCGTCGATCGCCGAGAGCCGAGAGTCGATGAGCGTCATCTTGTCGATGTTGAGGTCGCTGATGGTCCCGACCATGGTCGAGAGCAGGAGCTCCAACTTATGCCCGAGGAAGATCTCGCGGGCGTTGGGGCCAGCTTTCTTCCAGATGGCGAAGAGTTGGCGCAACGCCTCCGCCCGCGCCTTTCCGTCCTCGAGGATGGAGGAGGCCTTTCCTTCTGCGTCGGCTCGCATGGCGTACATTGCCGCTCGCGCCGGCTCTTCTACGTCGGCCTTGAGCCTCCTACGAACCTGCTCCAAGCGCTGCTTCTGGATCGAAAGCTCGGCTTCGGCCTTGGCTTTCTGGGCGATGATGTCGGCTTGGGCCTCGGCGACCATGGCCGCGCCACGGGTCTGAGCATCGGCGATTCGGCGCGTCGCTTCGGCGCGCGAGATTCGAATCTGCGCTTCGATCTGGGCGACCGACTTCTCCTGTTGGTTGCTCGCGTCCTTCTGAGCGGACGACGCTTTGGCGTCGGCCTCGGCCATTTTGGCGTTCTTGAGGAGCTCAGCACCGCGCGCACGACCGATGGACACGAGATATCCGACGTCGTCAGAGACACTCTGAATCGTGAGCGTATCCAGACTCAAGCCGATCTTGGCCAGGTCGTGTTCGGCCTCGTCGAGGAGCGCCCGCTCGAAGCTCACACGGTCTTCGTTCACCTCTTCTGGAGTCAACTTCGCGACGACGCCGCGAACGTTGCCCTCGAGGGTCTCGCGGGCGATGGTCATGACGGCGCCACGGGGCTTGCCCAACAAGCGCTCCAGAGCGTTGTCCAGCCGAGGCTGGTGGCTGGCGATCTTGATGTTGGCCACGGCGTGAACCGTGAGCGGGATGCCGCCTTTGGAGTAGGCGTTGGACACCCCCACGTCGATGATCATGTTCGTGAGGTCCATGCGGTCGACGCACTCGAAGATGGGAACACGAATCCCTCTTCCGCCCTGAATGACTCGATATCCGAGTATTCTGTTGTCTGGACCGCGATTGCTCTTGCCAGTGAAGACGAGGGCTTCGTTGGGTTGGCAGATGTAAATGACACGTTTGATGGCGATGGCGCCGACGCCCAATGCGATGAGCAAAATGACGCCGATTAGTGCAATGGTTTCCATGGTCTCTCCTCCTTTGGACTCAGCTCTCGTCGCCGGCTAGCTTGGACATTTGCATGGTTTGGGCAGGTCTTCGCGTCTTCGCTTCGAGCGTGAAGCCACTGCCGGGCGTCTCCTTCACTGGCGGAGGCAAAATCGGCGGGGATGTGCCGTTGCCATGGGTCCCCGTGATGGCCCTCGCGACGTCGAGTCCAATCGTATCTTTCATCTCTCTGAGGAGCGCCGAGACGATCTGTGGGTAGGACGAGACGTACGCGGGGAGCGTCGAACCGTCGCCGCTGTCGATCAGCACCACCTCGGCGATCTGGACGCGCTTCACGGCCTCCGCAACCTTCACCATGATCCGCTCGAGTTGTTGGATGATGAAGATGTCGAACGCGTCGTCACCGGCCTCCACCCATACGCCGGTCAGCAAGTCCATCGCTTGCGCCGTCGCCGACGCGTGCGCGGCGATCGGAGCGGCACGTCCTGCGGCGATGAGCTTGGCGGCTTCGCGCTCGATCTCGGCCGGAATGACCTTGTCGGCCTGCAGCCGGAGATTCTCCAGCTCGATTCGGACGCTCTCGAGCGCCTGCCCAGCTTCGGCACGGGCGGCTTCGGCATAACCGATGGCCTGCTCTTCGACCGAGCGGATCTGCGCCATCAGCTCGGCCTGAATTCGCCGCAGCTCGTTGGACTTCTGCTTGATGATGGTTTCGGCTTGTTCTTGTGCGACCTTACCCAAAGCTTCCGCATCGGCGACCGCAGTCTCCGCCTCTCGACGGGCGTTCGACTCCGCGATCTCGGCGTCTCGAACGACCTCAGCGATGCGCTTGCGGCCGATGGAGTCGAGGTATTGAACGTCATCGGACACGTTCTGGATCTTCAGCGTGTCGAGGTGCAGTCCGAGTCGGCGCAGATCCTCTTCCGCATCCTCAGCTAGACGGTCGGCGAACTTGAGCCGGTCCTCGTTGACTTCTTCGGGCGTCAGGGTTGCCAAGATCCCACGCAAGTTTCCTTCGAGAGTCTCCTTCGCAACCTGGTGGATCTCCGAAGGGTCACGGCCCAAGAACCGCTCGATGGCGTTGTTGATCAGCCGCTCATCGCGCGCGATCTTGACGTTCGCGATGGCGTGCACGTTCAGGGCGATGTTCCCCCGTGAGAACGCCCCCGCGATGTGGATGTGCACCGGAAAGACTGTCAGGTCCATGCGGTCGACGCGCTCGACCAACGGCGTCCGATAAGCTCGTCCGCCGATGATCACCCGGAAGCCCGTCGTCACATCGTCCTTCTTCTGCTGCCGACCGCTGAAGACCAGCGCTTCGTTCGGACGGCAGAGATAGAGAAAGGTTTTTAGATACCAAAAGTAGACCAAGAGCAGGGCGAGAATTACTCCCCCTATGATACCCGCCATCATTTCGACCTCCTTTGCAGTCGTCCTCGATTGCTCGTCAGTTCTCGTGCTTCTTGTTTGAAGTCATGTCAGCGCCCCAAAAGGCGTTTCGGGCGGACCACACCGGCAGTGTCGCCGTCCACCGAGATGATCACCACCTCGTCGCCGCGTGCGAGCGACTCCTCGTCGGTGGTCGCGACCAGCTCGACGGCCCGGTCCTTCCTGTCGATCCGGATCTTGCCGAGAGCCCCTCGCTCGAAGGGAAGAACGACCGTGGCCGTCTCGCCGACGAAACTCTGAACCTTCAAAGCGCTGTCGACCGTCGTGCTTTTGAGCTTGTGCAACGTATAGGCGACTCCAGTCCCACAAAACAAGCCTACGGCGAGGCTAAGTGGAAAAACTACCGCCTGTGAGCTCACGGTCCCAAGCAGAGTCAACAGGGTCCCGGTGAGCCCGAAAAACGCCGAGCTGAAGGTCCAGAACTTGAAACTGAAGAAGGGCAGCCAGATGCCGTGCCCCACCACCAGACCGGACGCCCCATGTGCGACCAGGTCCCCCTTGTCTAGGTGCAGCCCCGCATCGGCGTCCACCTCGGCGTCCACCTCGGCGTCTAGGTCGCCATCCATGTCGGCGTCTAGGTCGCCATCCATGTCGGCGTCAGCGTCTACATCAGCGTCTACGTCAACATCGGCGTCGGCGTTCACATCGGCGTCGCCGTGGCCTCCCCCTCCCGACAGCGTGGAGAGCGCGACGAAGAGTCCGCCGACGGCCAAGGACACCAAATAGACTTCCAGCATCTTCAACCTCCAATCGTCCCGAGGCGGAGCCGAGCTCAAAGAGACAGTCATCGCCCTTGTGGAGCTTTCCTGTAACCTTCGGTTGTCGATTTCTCGGTCATCAGAAGGGCTCAGGGCCCTCGCGTCATTCCCAAGATCGAAATTTCGGCGGCCTTCTCTCGGGGAGCCGCCTTTGTTGTTGCTCGCACGGGGGATGATGCCGGGAGCATGTCAGGCTCTAGGCGAACATTCAAACGACGTCAGAGGACAGGGTCAGTCGGCAGCCATGACCTTTTCCAGCCATTTGTCGTAGCTCTTGAGCATGTCGAGTCTCCCGGCGTTGCGGGACAACTCGATGCCTTGCTCGAGGAGCACCTCACAGGCGTTGGTGGCGCCAAGCTCAAAGAGCAACGTGGCGAGGCCCAGCACGGTCTGCAGCCTGGAGCGGATGTCACCGCAGACGATCGTCGCGTCGATGGCGGCTTGATAAGCGGTGCATGACTCCTCGAACTGCCCCTGACTGCGAAGCAGAATCGCGAGGTGGTGGTTCGCCTCGACCTTGCCGATGGGATCGTCTTGCAGCTCTGCGGCCTCCAGGCCATCGAAGAGACGCTGATAGGCCTGCTCGAAGTTCTTGGCCTGCATGAAGACCTTCCCTTGCACGAGCAACGGACGCCAAGCGAGCTGCTTGTGCTGAGCCAACAGGCGATCTTTGCGGTTGGCGACCACATCGATGGTCTTCTGCGACTCCTGAATGCACTGCTCAACGTCCTCGAGCCGCTCATAGATTCGCCCCGCCTGCATGTGGATGTGAGCGTAGAGAATGGAGCGATTGGGGACGGTATCGGCGGCGACTTTGATGGCCTCTAGGGCCTCTTCCATGCGTCCGAGGCCGAAGAGGCTCTCCCCCTTGAGCAGGTAGAACTCGGCCATGGCCGCGCTCGTCATCTCGATGTGCTCGAGTCGCCCGAGCAGTTGCAAGGCGTCGTTGCTGTGGCCAGCGCGGATCATGAACAGCGCCGCTTTCAAAATCACACTTTGGAACGGCCCGGTCGTGTGCTCGAAAACTTCGTGCGCCGAGTGCAGCAGTGAGTCGAGCACTGGCAGCGTGGGCACCGGCCCGTAGAGCGCCATGGCGTTGTCGGCCGCGATGGCAAACATCTTCACCGCGTCTTTGTCGAAGCCAGCCTCTTTCAGCTGCCGAGCCCATTGGAAGTCGTGGTCAGGGTTCTTCGTGTTGCCCCGCGTCCGCTCGTAGTAGCGGGCGATTCGGCAATGGATCTCGACGCGAGTCTCGTCCATGACCTGCGCCAGGGCGAGTCGGCTCAGCCGCGCGGGCTCGAAGCGCAACCACACCCGGTCTTCGTCTTCGTGGATCGAGAGGAGTCCTTGCTCGCCAATGATCTGCAGGTTCGTGCGCAGATCCCACGACTTGGGACAGGAGCCAGAGAGCGCATCGAGGGGGAAGGAAGCGCCGAGCGCGCCCGCGATGGCCGCCAGCTTCCTGGCCGACTCTGGCAGCTCGTCGAGACAGGAGCCCAGCACGTCCATCGGGCTCTCGGGCAGGTCTTCCGGCCGCCTTGGCAGGTAACTCCTGAGATATCGCACGAACAAGTCGATGTTCGACGGCAGCCCCTTAGACCGCTTCGTCACGGCCGAGCGGACGTCGGGCTCGAGGTCGGGGAAGTTGTCGCCAAGAAACCGATCGACCTCCTTCTCCTCCAGCTCGGGCAAGCTGATGGTGATGTGATTGGCGCAAAATGCGGAGATCAACGGGTGGGTCGCGACCCCAGCGATGACCACCCCGACGCGCTCTCCCTCGAGACGCATGGTGAGACGATCCATCACCTTGAACGTGAGCATATCCGCGCTCTCGAACGAATCGCAGATGATCAGAAGTGGGGCTCGCCGCGACAGGGCCCGAACCATGGCGACGACGGCGGCTGCCGAGGACTCGATCCAGAAGCGCGCGTGGTGGGGCGCCGGAACCCCTTTCAACAGGAACTTCAGCACCTTCATCTGGTCCGTCGAGAGACCGAGCTCTATCATCGCTTCTTGGCGACTGGTGGCGGGCACGAGCTCCAGGCCGCCCTTGACCAAGCGAGCCAGAGTCAACCCGACTTGAGCCGAGGGGAAACGCTCGCTAGGGGCATTGACCACCGCGATGCGCTGACGTTCTGCGTCTCGCGCGAGGACGGCGAGCATACGACTCTTGCCACTGCCTTCTGGTCCGACGATGGCTGCAGAGGTAGCTTCGCCAGCCGAGATGAGGGCGAGGAGCTCTTGTGACTGCCCCAGTTGGCGCTGGCGACCGAGCAGGGGGAGAGCCACTTGGACGGGCTGCTGCCGACGTTCGGGGGCCTCGTCGCGAACCCTGAAAACCCCTTCGTCCTGTGTCGCCTCTAGGTGCACCGACGTGTTGAGCCGAGCGACGGACTTGTCCGCCAAGACTTCGTCGGGCCCAGCCACACCGGCCAAACGAAGAGCCTGATCGAGCGGGCCACCGTAGGCGGCTCCGATCTCGGAGTCGGGAACCACAATCGAGCCGTGGGCGATCCCGATGCCGAGACTGACTCGGGGATAGCGCTCCGCGACGAGCTGGCGAATGGACGAGGCGGCCTGCACCGCGAAACGAACCTCGTCCTCGAGGGTTCGTGGGTATCCGAACACGCCAGCCGAGACTGCACCGATATGGGAGGTAGGGACTCCCGCGAAGCGTTGCACCTCTGACTCGAACAAGCGCCGGAAATCCTGGGTGACCTCGCCTTGCTCAGTGGTGCTGAGGGCTTCGAGCCGAGCCTGGACTGTCAACACCCCGACTCGGCGCTGCTCACCGGTGACATCCAAGTCTTTCTGGATGACGGCGAGATCGTAAACGCTGTCCGTAAACGCGGTGCGTTTGCGACGGCGGAACGGCTCCAGATCCGTCGCCGAGATGGTCTCTGTCTGGGGGATTGCCGTCTCCTGCGGCTCGGGGGTGGGCACGCCCGTGGTGTCGAGCGCGAGCAGCGCACCACGGAACTCCGCTGCGTTTTGGTAGCGGCCGGCGGCGTTCTTGCGCATGGCCCGCAGACACACTTCTTCGAGCGCCGGCAGAATGTAGATGTCCGGGCAGCGCTTCGACGGCGGCTCGGGGCGCTCGCTGATCACTTTCGCCAGGACGTTCATCACGAGACGTCCCTCGAAAGGCAGCTGGCGCGTGAGCATCTGATACATCAGAGCGCCGACCGAATAGAGGTCACTTCGATGGTCGATCTCGTGACCGAGCGCTTGCTCCGGGCTCATGAAATGCGGGGTGCCCATGACAAGACCCGCCATGGTCATCGGACCGGCCGCGTCCTGCTCCATCGCCTTCGCGACGCCGAAATCGAGCACCTTCACAAAGTCGGGGTTGCCGGGGATGTCTTGAAGCATGATGTTCTCAGGCTTCAGATCCCGGTGTATGACGCCTTGATTGTGCGCCTCTTCGAGTGCAGTCAGGAGCTGAGAGAGAATTCGAACCGTCCGCTCGGCTGGGAGAGGAAAGTCCTTGTCCAAGATGTCCGCGAGATTGCGACCAGGCACATACTCCATCACCAGGTAGAGCGTGCCGTCTTCCTCAGCTCCAAAATCGATGATTTGGATGATGTTGGGGTGCCAGAGTTTGCTTGCGGAGCGCGCCTCGCGCTCGAAGTAGACCTTAGCGGTTTCCATACTCTGGTGCTCAGGGCGGAGCACTTTCACCGCTACGATCCGGGACAGGTTGCGGTCTACACCTTTGTAGACCCGACCCATGCCACCATCGCCGATGACGGACTGAAGCTCGATGGTCCCACCGCGAATCGACCGACCAAGCATGCGATCACTTTCCGTCATCTCCCCTGAAACCATGCGCTATACAACAAAGAATCTGAAAACTCGGTTCGCCGCCAGAATGCTCTTCACCCTTACAATTATGTCCGTATTCGTACAAGCTGGCCGGACTCGACGAGCACTTCCCACCGCAACACCCGCTCCGTCACGCGATAGCCATACGCCACCTGGGGTTGCGCAGCAAAGTCCGACTCTCCCCTCGCCTTGGGTGCCTCTGCGCTTCCCGCCCGGCTCCCAAATTCGGGAGCGATTTCGAGAAAGTGACCTCGAATCGCAGACTCCATTGTTCCGGTCGAAGGAATCGCATAACGTGCGCTCGCCTCGACCCGAGGCCCAACGTCAACCAGGAGTTCGCCGTGAGTGTTCGAGTTCGATTCGCCCCCTCTCCGACCGGTTTCATGCACATGGGCAATGCCCGTACTGCGCTCTTCAACTGGCTCTACGCTCGACACGTCGGTGGCACGTTCCTCCTTCGCATCGAAGACACGGACCGAGAGCGCTCCACCAAAGAGGCCGTCCAAGTCATCTATGACAGCTTGAAGTGGATGGGACTCGATTGGGACGAGGACGTCATCTTTCAGTCCGACCGCCTCGACGTCTACAGAGACGTCGCCAACAGGCTCATCGACGCAGGCTTCGCCTACCGTTGCACCTGCACCCGTGAGGAGCTCGAGGCGATCAAGGTGCGCATGGAGGCCGAGACCGGCCAGAAGCGCTATGACCGCACCTGCCGAGACAAGAAACAGGGTCCGGACTGCGGCGAGCACGTTATCCGCTTCGCCACGCCAATCACTGGGGAGTCGGCGTTCGAAGACCTCATTCAAGGGAGCATCCTCAAGCAACAGGAGGAGCTCGACGACTTCATCATGATGCGCACCGACGGCACCCCGACCTACCAGTTCGCGGTCGTCGTCGATGACGAAAAGATGCGGATCACCCACGTCATCCGTGGTGTCGACCACATCGATAACACCCACGACCAGCTCAACCTCTACAGGGCACTTGGGTTCACGCCCCCACAGTTCGCGCACGCCCCGCGGATCCTGGGCCTCTCCAAGCGCAAAGGCAGCCCGTCGGTCGAGTACTATCGCCAAGCCATGGGCCTCACCCGTGAAGGGCTGCTCAACTACATCGTCCGCTTGGGCTGGTCGCACGGTGACCAAGAGATCTTCTCCATGGAAGAACTCATCGCCGCCTTCGACCTCAAAGACGTGAATCGCGCAAGCGGCAACTTCGACGACGTCAAGCTGGCGTGGGTCAACGAACAACAGCTGCGCAAGATCCCGCTCGAGCTGCTCGCCGACTACGTCCTCCCCTATTTCCAAGAGAAAGGACTCAACCCCGAAAAAGGGCCTTGGTTCTACCGCATGCTGGACGTCATTCGTCTGCGGGCGACCCACCTCGGCGACTTCGTCGATCGCTGCGATTACTTCTTCAACGACATCAAAGAGTACGAAGAGAAAGCCGCCAAGAAACACCTCAAATCCGCGATGACCCCTGTGCTCCTCGAGTTGGCCGACCGCTTCGAGAAACTCGGCGAGTGGACAGAGGAGGCCATCGCGGCCGTCATGACCAGGCTCTGCGAAGAGAAAGACACGAAACTCGGCAAGATCGCCCAGCCCGCACGCGTCGCCCTCTCCGGCTGCGCCATGACTCCCGGCATCTATGAGACCATTTGGCTCATCGGCCGGGAGCGGACCGTCAGCCGGCTCAAAGCTGCAACTCAGTGGATCGCGGAGAACGACCAGACCTAGTGTAAACCGTCATGACTCTCCATGTTTATTGACTGCAAGGAGCGCCCCCCAATCCTCAGGAATTCTTCAAAAATACCGGCATGTTGTTGATTACAGAAAAAAGAAAGTCATTGGGGGTCCGGGGGACAAAGTCCCCCGGCGGGTCAGGGCAGAGCCCTGCTTCCCTGAAAGGCCACGCTCATAAGCACGGACACATGTGAAGCGTTACACTAGTAGCCAGGCCATCCTCCTACAGGATCAAGCCCTCGTCGAACTCCTCGGCGCTGACAGTCACGCTGTCCCCGCCGAGGAGCTTCGCATCCAACAAGTGGCTGGGCACCACCTTTCCCAGCGCCGCCAACATGTTTCCCCGGACGTTGGGGTTCTCGGCCTCGAGACCATCCAATAGGGTCTTGAGCCGCGCCCGCTTGTGGTTCGGCTGCGTGCTGCAGAACGTGCACGGGACCGTCGGGAAGCTCATCGCCTCCGAAAACTCGATGATCAAGCTCTCCGGTACGGTGATCATGGGACGAATCACCACGTTGCGGCGATCGTCGCTGCGCAACTTCGCTGGCATCGCCTTGAGCTGACCCGAATAGAAGAGGTTGAGCAGGAGCGTTTCGATGGAGTCGTCTCGGTGATGTCCCAGCGCGATCTTCGTGCACCCCAGCTCGACGGCCTGGTTGTACATGATTCCTCGCCGAAGCCTCGAACACAGCGCGCAGGTCGTCTGCTCCGGACGCAATTTGTCGATGACGATCGAGTAGGTGTCCACGCTGTGAATGAGGTACGGGATGCCAACGCTTTCGAGGTATTCTCGGACCTTCTCCGTCGGGAATCCAGGCTGCCGCTGGTCGAGGTGAAAGGGCAACACCTCGAAGCGCACTGGGGCGATGCGCTGCATGCGCAGCAACATGTGGAGCAGCGTGTAGGAGTCCTTGCCACCAGAGATGCCGACCATGATGCGGTCGCCTTCCTCGATGAGGTTCCAGCGCTCTACGGTTTGGCCGATGGCCCGCGCGAGTCGGTGCTCGAGCTGGTCCACCAATTTCGCATCTACGGTCGTCTGCGGTGCTGACACTCACTCACCTCATAAGAATTCGCGCGCTACTCGGAACCGAGGTGCTCGAAGCGTGCCCCCTCGCGCGAGCGTGCCGTTGCACCGGCCATCGGCACGGTAATGCGCGAAACGCATGGAGCGAGTCAATCTTTTTCTCGCCGCCCACAGTCGCGCGCCCGTCGCTCGCTGAATTCTTTTGCTGGCCGTTGACCGCCAGACAACAAAATCGACGTGGTTGGCCGCTGAGAGATGTCAGTTACCTTTGAGAGTCGAGAAAATCTGCTGCGGAAATCGGTCGTGGGCAAGCGAGGCAGTTCAACGCACTCTCTTGCTTGGTCAGTAGCCTATCCGAGTACCTGCAGCGTCAGTCGAAGATCGGAGTCGGCTTGAGCACGACCTTGCCGTCGGCCACGGCGACGGAGAACTCGATGGACTTGGCTTTGTGCTTCTCTTTGAGGCTGGCCTCGTTGCGCTTGATGCGGCGGCAGAAGCGGTCGAAGTCCATGTCGACGTGCTGGTTGAGTTCTTTGCGCTTGTTCATGTAGTCGTCGTAGAGGCCACGCAGCGAGTCGCGCTCCTCTTGCGAGGCGACGACTTGTACGGCCTGCATGCCGTAGATCGAGGGCCGCTCCGGCTCCAGATCGACGAGAAGCTCTTCCCAAGCTTGGTCTGCGTCGCCAGGCGCCGCCTTGCCCTGTAAGAAGGCGGTAAGGTGATTCAGGCTATTGACCAGCTCGGCGTGGAGGCTGTTCCCAGCTCGCGCGCGGAAGATGTACTCTTTATTGCTCGTGGCGAGGATCTCTTGAATGCCGACGTCGATGTCTTCCAGGGGTTTGAGGAAGCTGCGGATGATGATCAGCGTGATGATTAGGGCGACCACCAGGATGACTGCACCCACCAATGGGATCTGCCACTTGAGGTCGGTGACGGGTTTAATGGTGGCTTCGTAATCCGTCAGGACGAAGAAGCCGACGCGCGGCCCAGTCGGATCGGAGAGCCAGGCCTGTTGTTGAAGCAGGTACTGATGGCCTTCGATCTTCGTGTGGTAGGTCTTGTCGGGGTCTAGGTCCGCGAACTTCACATCGGAGGAGAAGTCGATGGCTGCGGATTCATCGTCGATCACCACGGCGCGGAAGGGAGCATCGAAGAAGCTGTCCTTCACCTTGGTGGAGTCGAGCGCGTAGAGGCGCTCACCGTGATAGACGGAGTAGACCAAGACCAGGCGTTCGTCGCCGACCACGCTGGAGAGCCGCTCGACGATGCCGTTGCCGAGTTGGTAGCCAATGACGACGGTGCCCACCAAGAACCCTTCGGTGTCGAAGCAGGGAGCCGCGACGACCAGGTACTCGTAGTCGTTCCAAATGACGACGTCGATTGCTGGCTTCTGGGTCTCCTCGGCGGTCACCAAGACCTGCAGTGACTCTGCGTAGTTGAGACCACCCTGCAGCTCCTGGCCGCGAGAGGCGTGGGCGACGAGGACGTGTCCAGTAGAGTTGCGCAAGGGAGTCGCGACGAAGGCGAGGACCAGGTCGGGAGCGGTGCCCCACCAATCCTCCAGGGGCCGTGTGAGCGCAGCCTCGTGCAGCGCCTCACCGTCGGCCATGTTGACGGAGGGGAGGCGAGTGTTGAGGTCTTTTTTGTACTGCTCGATCCAATCGATCAGGAAATTGAACAGCTTGAGACGGTTCTTTTGCCGCTTGAGCGGGTCGATGCTCTCGGCGTCGGCGGCCATCTTACGCAGCTCGCTGAACTGCTCGATCACGAAAGGCTCTTGAGCCAACGGGGCGACGTGCGCGACCAATGAGAGCTCCGCGATCCGCCGCAAGTCCGAGACCGAACGGCGCGCCATCGACAGCTCCGAAGTCTCGCTGCGGACGATGCTCTCCGTGACGTTGTCAGTGAGCGCGAAATACGCAAACCCCATCAAAGCAAGAACCACCACGAATATCGCGGCGCTCATCTTGAGCTGGAACATCCTTCATCTCCAAAATCGCTGGCTCGTTGCGGTGGCGAATCCCCAAGCTCGATTCACCCCCACCCAAGCGAAGTTCCCTGTTTGGCCGAGGAGCCCTTCGAAGAAGATCTCGCTTCGCTCCACGGAGGGCTCGCGGCCGTTTGCCGAGCCCTCCGAGGAGAGGTGTGGGAACAAAACGCGATTTGTTGCCCACGGCGAGAGAACAGGAACCCGGTCCGTACCACACTCTCTCGGAGGATTCCACTGCTCTGCGCGTGTGGGTCACCGCCTCAGCCCCCACAGTCCCTCGGACAAGCCTGCGGGTTGGCGGTCTCGAAGGCATCGCAGACTCCGTCGCCGCAAGGGTTCGGGGAATTGCTCGGGCACGCTCCGTCCGTCGCCGCGGTGCTCGGAGTGGTGCCCGCGAGCTGCGCCCGCACTGACGCCCCACGTTCCGCTGCGAATGCCCCCAGACCGAGGCTGATGGCCGCCATCGGGCCCGTCAGAGTGACATCCTGAGTCAGCGCCTGCTCGAACAACGTCTCGCTGTAAAACTTCGTGGGATCGGCCTGGACCGTGGGCCGAATGCGGTCGGCCAGCTCGGCGATCCGCGCGCTCCAGCCCGGCTCCGCCAACGGGCCGTCGAGAACCGCCCTCATCCTCTCGTGATAGGCCGCACGCCACTCGGCATTGTCGAGGATCGCGCCGAGCAAGGGCCGCTCAGAGAGGCGCCCGCAGCTCGGCTCATCAATCGGATACTCGACGAGACCCGTGCGGTCACAGCCGCAGTTGAACGCCCCAAACGCCTCGTTCATGTCCCACGGAATGACCGTAAAGCGCCCCCCTTCCTCGTAGAGGTAGTAGTTGTGGCCAGGGCCGTTGTAGCTGTCCAGGTTCGTCAGAACGGCGTTCATGGCGAGGTAGGAGATGGCTCGGTCCACGTCCAGCGAAGCCTCGATCATCGCTGCATCTTGGCTGTCCAGCGCTTTGAGCAGGGCCATGAACGCGGAGTGGTCGCTGGTGGTCTCGTTGGTCTTGAGCTCGAGGCCCGTGTAGGTGAGCGCGTCGTCGCCGGTGTACGCCAGTCCCCCGGCCGGCGGTTCCGGCTTGTACAGATCTCCAGTCGTGTCTTGGAACGTGCGCTCGATGAACTCGCTGTCCACTTGCTCGACCACCACGAAGAGGCCCAGGTGTGTGCCCGCAACCGTGAGATCGGCGAAGGTCGTGCGCGGCGCCGGCAGACCGAGCCAGGTGGCCACCTCGTAGCCCAACACCTCGCGCAGAAAGGTCGGGTCCTTGAACGAGTTGTTGAAGTTGAGCTTCTTCACCCCCAACAGCTTCTGGCCAGAGACGTACTCGTTCATGTCGACCTTGAAGCTGAAGCGGGTGCTGCCCGAGTCGGCCACAGACTTCAGACTCGAGTTCCCCTTCACGCGAATCCCGACGTTCTCGACACGCACTCCGTCGTATTCGATGGCCCCCTGCTGAAAGGTCTCGTCCAGCGGAGCCGCCAGGATGGCAGCCCAGGCCTCGGCGGTGAGTTCGAGCTTCACCCCCACCACCTCCTCACCGAAGGGACTCTCGCCAACGACGACGTCCGACACCGTGTCGGTGTTCGTCGCGTCGACTTCGGGAGGCTCCAGGGTGTCCTGGCTCGACGTCGAGCCCCCACTGTCACAGCCCCCGAGAACCAACAAGAACGAAATCAGCAGGCGAGATAGCCTTCGGTTACGCATGAGCTTCCTCTGGTGCGAAAATGTCACTTACCCTCAGGTCCTGCGCGCCATTGGTCGTCCGAATCGGCGGTACGCAACGCCTCATCGGCCAAGGCGATCTCGAGCTCCGAAAAGACTCGAATGCCGTTCCTATGCAGCAACTCTACCGCAACTCCGGCGCCTGGCCGCAGCCGTTGCGCAAACTCGCCATTGTGCACCTGGGTCAAGCCACAGGACGGGCTGTACTCCTTCATCAGCGCCAGCTTTAGGCCATGTTCCCGGCACAAGGCCAGGGCTCTTTTGGCTCCTGCGACAAACGCGTCGGTGACGTCGCTCCCTACCTCGGTGACCACACTCCCTTCACCGTCCAACACCGCAGCGGTCTCCGCCGAGCGGATCTCGGCTGCGGGCCTCGGCGTGGCGAGCCCACCGTCCACCTCCGGACAAGCCGTCACGACGCGGCCTTCCGACACCCAGCGGCTCAGCACGTCGGAGCCCAGCGGCTCGAGTTTGCCGTCGTAGCGCGTGGGGAAACCCAGCAGGCAGGCGCTGACCAGGATTCTTGTCTTCATTCGTCTCTCGACCCAACCGCGAGACCGGTGCGGAAAAGCGAGCCTATTCCGCTTCAGTCGACCTCAGGAAACAAGCACGGGGAGAGAATAGCCTGTTTCGGGGTGGACTTGCCCGTTTTTGCACTATAGAAATGCGGACTCGTGTGACCTCACCCGTCGCCGTTCCCGACCGCAGACGTCGGAAAACCTGGCGATGGTGATCAGCGAGAGACGAGGTTTTCACAGGAAAGCCAACCTGCGTCGGCGTCGACGGCCGCGGATCGGCTGCCTTTGCCGAGGTCTCATAGCGACCATGGCACAGCGAGCCTTCGCGTCGACCCATGTAGAAGGAAACCATCTCCACTTTCACTTTTCGAGGCGAGACTGATGACTGACCAAATTAAGCCGATTACGAATATTGCCTCCATGCTCGACCTCCCCATGGAACACTTCGAGCCCTACGGTCACTACGCCGCCAAGATTGGCCTCGACATCCTCGAGACCTGCAAGACTCGCCCACAAGGCAAGTACGTCCTGGTCACCGCCATGACCCCGACGCCCTTCGGTGAAGGCAAGACGACCACGGCCATCTCCTTGAGCCAGGCGTTCTGGAAGCTGAACAAGCGCTCGGCCGTCGCCCTGCGACAGAGCTCGCTCGGGCCGACCTTCGGACGCAAAGGCGGCGGCTCGGGCGGCGCCCGTGCCAGCATCGCCCCCCTCGACCGTTCCATTCTCCATCTCACGGGTGACATGCACGCGGTCTCGCAGGCGCACAACCAGATCGCCGCTCAGACCGACAACGCTTGGTATCACCGCGACAACCCCCTCAACATCGACCCGGCGCAGATCCAGATTCGACGCGTCCTCGACGTCAACGACCGCTTCCTGCGCAACATCACCATCGGCAACGGCGGCAAGGAGCATGGCATCCCCCGTGCGACCGGCTTCGACATCACGCCGGCCTCCGAGGTCATGGCCATCCTCGCCTTGCTCGACGGGAGCAGCCGCGCCGAGGTCATGCACGACCTGCGCACTCGACTCGGCCGCATGGTCGTCGCCTTCGACAAGGACGGCAAACCCGTCTCCGCCGAGGACATCAAGGCCGCTGGCGCCGCGACCGCCATCATGCAGGACGCCGTCAAGCCCAACCTGATGCAGACCATCGAGAACACGCCGGTCTTCATCCATGCGGGCCCCTTCGCCAACATCGCCCACGGCTGCTCCTCGATCCTCTCCGACCGCATCGCCCTGGCCTACTCCGACGTCGTCGTCACCGAGGCCGGCTTCGGCATGGATATCGGCGGTGAAAAGTTCTTCGACATCAAGTGCCGGGCCTCCAAGCTGCGACCGGATGCCGTCGTCGTCGTCGCCACCCTCCGCGCCATGAAAGCCCACGCCGGCCGACACGTCATCAAAGCCGGACGCGGGCTGCCCGACGAGTTCATTCCCGAGAACCCAGAGCTCGTGCGCGAGGGCGGCGTCAACCTCATCGCGCAGGTCCAAAACGCCGTGCGTTTTGGCCTGCCCGTGGTCGTCGCCATCAACGCCTTCCCCGGCGACTTCGAGTCGGAATATCAAGTCGTTCGTGACCTCGCTCGCGAGGCCGGCGCCAAAGACTGCGTCGTCTCCCGCGGCTTCGTCGCTGGCGGTGATGGCGCCGTCGACCTCGCCCGCGCCGTGCTCGACGCCTGCGACGACCAAGCCGAGCTCAAGACCCTCTATGACCTGGGCGACAGCCTCACCGACAAGATGCAGAAGATCGCCCGCACCATGTATGGCGCCAACGGCGTGAAACTCGACGACACCGCAAAGGTGCAGGTCGAGCGCTTCGAGGCCGCTGGGTTCGGCGAGCTGCCCGTCTGCATCGCCAAGACTCCGCTCAGCCTCTCGGCAAACCCCGCCATCGTTGGCGCCCCCAAGGACTACGACTTCCCCATCCGCTCGCTGCGCATCAGCGCCGGTGCGGGCTTCGTCTATGCCTTGGCCGGCAACATCATGACCATGCCCGGCCTGGGCGCCGAACCCGCTGCCTTCGACGTCGACATCGACGAGAACGGCAACACCACGGGGATTTTCTGATGTTGATGGCGCAGGGCGGCCGCCGGCCGCCAATACCCGCCGCGCAGGGCGGCCGCCGGCCGCCCCTACCTGCCGCGCAGGGCGGCCGCCGGCCCCTACCTGCCGCGCAGGGCGGCCGCCGGCCGCCCCTACCTGCGTTGCTCCTTCTCGCCGTGCTGGCCGCCTTCGGCTGCCAGCACGGCGCGAGCACCACCGAGGCCAAAGAACCGGCCGCTCCCCCCACCGAAAGCTTGACGCCCGGCGACACGATGACCAGCGAAGAGCACGCTCCCACCTTTGTCCTCGTCGTCGACGGCCAGTTCACCGCCCGAGCCCCGTGGGACGTCAACCTCATCAACGCTCCGGTCACGGCCTGGGACAACGAGCCCGACGATCTGGCCATCGACAAGGCCGCGCTCGAAGCCCTCAACAGCCAGGCGCAGGCCACCGTCCTGAGCACCTTCCAGCGCCTTGGGCTGCGCGTCGACGACGGCGCTGACCAGGCTTCCCCCGACGTCTTCTCGGTTCACCTCCAGCTCGCCCCTGGCAACCGCATGGGCGGGCGACACGGCGGGCTCAGCTTCGAAATCTCCATCACCCGACCCGACACCCCCGAGCCTGTCGTCGCCATAGGACGCCTCGAAGCCGACAGCGACGACCTCGTTGCCGCCTTCGCGCGCGCCTTGGGTGAGGCCTTACCTCCACTGGTGGAGAGCCTCTCCCTCCCCCTAACCCAAGTCGAGACCGTTCCCATCGAGCTGCGGCTCGTGCTCGAGGGCCTCGACGACGACGCTCGGGCCTACGCCTCAGGGCCGCTGCTCGACTGTCTCGGACGGGAGCTCGGCGCCGTGCCCCGAGACGAGAGGCCCCCTCTCATCCTCGACGTGGCCCTACGAGAGAACAGCCCTGCCGAGCTCCTTGCCGAGCTCCCTGCCCAGCTGGCCTTTCTCGCTGGCACCCACGGCAAATCGGCTTGCAGCGTGTGGCGCAGCCCATTGGACGGGCGAAAGACCCACGCCGAGGTGGTCGATGGCGTGATCGTGTTGAGCTGGCCAGCGTCGAACTAGGCCTCTAGCGCAGGCTCTCTAGGAACTCACCGATGGCCTCACGACGTCTTTCTCCATGCCCTCCGTCTCACTGCTCGGACCGTTTCCGCCTCGCTCCTCGGCCACCACTGCCGTCTCTTCGCCCTCGACGCTGCCTGCTCTTTCTTTGGGGCTTGCTTCCCGAGCTGCGCGCGGCGCCCACCGGCATCTGCTGGATGATGTGCCCCGCCTCGTGGGCGAGCACCTCCTCGTTCTCCTCGTTGCCCGGCGCCACCTTGCTCTCTTTGCCCTCTCCCGCCGCGCCGACCTTCCCATGCTCCGCCCGCCAAATGTCCGACGAGAGCAGGCGCCTACCCCCTCCCGAGCCTCCACCTCGACCACCCAGTCCGGCTTCGGCGGTGGCCCAGGCTCGTAGCTGTCGTCGAGCCGCACCTCGCGCCCCTCGACGATCGCCCAGCACTCCAGCCCCCGAAGCCACAGCTCATGAAGGTATGCGCGTGCTTGGTCCTCGGTCATGAAGACGTAGGCGACTTGGGCCAAGGGCTTGTCCGGGCCGAGGGGCTGGTATACACGCGCAGCGCAGGCATCGAGCATCTCGCACTGGGACACCGCTCGACCATGAACTACCACCTTCAAACTGCTTGCGCTCAGCGGGGAGATAGAGCCCGTTGAGAGGGTCGTCGTACACGTAGTCCGTTTGGAGAAAACCGCCCTCATCGTCGATGCCCATGCGCTTGTGGCCAGGTTTGGCCTGCTCCAGCGCGGTCGCCGCGTCGGCCTCCAGGTCGTTGGAACTGCACGAAGCTCAGCTCGCTCGCCTCGTCACGAATCAGTCGCCACGGACCCCACTCGAGCCAACGACGAGAGACCAGACGTTCGAGCTGCCGGGCATGTCCTTGGTGAGGTCGAGCGACGAGAGCGCCTGTGTCCAGCATCCAAGCGGTCCTCCCCTCGGGGGGGGCTCACACCGGCCCGTCCAAAGCCAATCAGGGCTGCCCTTTCTCAACAGGCTCAAAATTGGTGCGAAAATCATGCTCTTCAGTGTCCACGAACAGAATGCCCAAGGGTTGGTCGAACTCCCAGAATTCGACCAATAAATCCGACCACACGAGTTTTTCAACACCGGATGGTTCGGACGACAAGAGTTCTTCAAGTGTTTGGCCGGTTGATAGTTCGATTCGGCGAACTGTGAAGTACTTTCCAGTGGGCCAAGCACTCTCACCAGTTGTCCAGAATGTCATGTTGTAGACCTGAACGGCTTCATGGCCTCCGACAAAAAATAGCCGATGTCCAGTGTTCCAGAACCCGACTTCAGAAGCGCCGCGAATTCCGTCCACAAGCTCACCTTCCGAGCGCATTATCCTATCCACTTCTCTGTCCGTCCCGACTTGGTACCTCGGTATTGATGAACCGCCGTTGATCCCAAACCAAAGCGGGTCTGGATCACCGCTAATTAGCGTCAGGTCGCACTGAAATGAGCGGCTTCCAGGCATCGACTTCAGCGCTCTGCAGTTGGTGCTGTTAATGGAAGTGTTGCGGTTCATTCTCTTCGCACCATTGCCAGTATCATTCACTTCCTGACGACGCGAAGGCAGAGAATCGAATGATCCTTCTGCTTCACCGGGCGTCTGTCGATCGCGTTCAGATGAATGATTATCATAATAATCTGAGCTGCAGGTGCTGCATGCAGCGAGCAACGGCACGGCACTCAGTACGAATACTAAGTTTCTGGCCGCCTTCATCGCATTTCTCATTTGAGCATCTCGGAGAGCTTGACATCGCTGATTCGCGTCGTCGCTTTCAGAACGATGCCAAACACTTGGTTAACATCATTGAGCTCATGGGCTCGCAGCGATGGATCGAATTGTGGGTGACTCTGTTCAGCGTCAGTGGGCGCTTCGTCGTAATTCTCAAGTAGCTTCTCTAAAATACGTTCGTACTTTTGCGAAGCGTCTCCAAATCCTTGAAACACGTCCTCCCCAATGTAGATTGCGTTCAAACCCTGCCAGTACCCACCGGGATGCTTGCGTTGGTATTGGTCCTTTTTCTCGTCGTCGTCAGGGTCGAATGTCGCAATCCAAACCATGTCCCCAGGCAGTAACTCACTCCGGTGTTCCGGATGCGGCCATTCCAACATCTTATATAGCCTGGATGTTACCAGGTCTTGGCTACTACTTGTCCCTATCACCAAGTCTTGGTTGGATTTGCCAACAGCTCCAAATTCGCGGTCGAACACAACGGGGCCAACTGTCTCTTTCACCGACCTCGCCAAGACGGCCACCAACATCGACTCGCACTCCAGTCGCGTAGGTCCCTTGAACAAGGAATCGACGGCTGCGGATGCACTGGCTCCATCGACAAGCTTGAAACTCCACCGTTGGCCAGCGTACTCCCAGTAGTTGGGGTCCATGTATCCGTTCGGAAATTCGCCGTTGATTTCTATCAGTTCGTGACTGGGATTCGGCGAGTCGACAGGAGCATTTGGGTAATTGGTATCTCGCGAGGTCTCATTCGCCATGGTCATGGACTCGACGATGTGGGTCTGAAGCGCTGTCTTGACGTCGAGTGGTGGAACGAAGAGCCTCATCCCTTTCCCGATGGCGCTGGGATTGTCGCCAATCACCTCACGATTCGCGTGGTAGATCAAGGTGTACTTACCTTGTTCCCCATACCATTCGTCGGCGACTTTGCTCAGACTCTCTCGGGGTTCAACCACGTGCCATCCGCCTCGCAGCCCCTTTTCAGGAGTGGAAACAAAGGCAGGTTCGTCGTCAAAGACGAAATCGCTGTTGTCGAGGTCTCCGCTGCTCTCCTCATACAACACCCCGCTCCCCACCCCCCGAACCTCGACCGCCTCCCCCGCCAACACCGCCGCAGCCACGCCGTCGGCCTCCGCCTCCAAGTCGACGTCCTGCTCCAGGCCCTTCGACTCACCGCTTGGCCCGCTGCCACCTGGCTCTCCAGTCACCGGTGCCGTCTCTTGGCCCTCGACGCTGTCTGCGCCTTCTTTGGGGCTTGCTTCCCGAGCTGCGCGCGCGCCCACTGGCATCTGCTGGATGATGTGCCCCGCCTCGTGGGCGAGCACCTCCTCGTTCTCCTCGTTGCCCGGCGCCACCTTGATCTC
>Ga0210044_10003549_pt1 | contig 22208 bp, 18 predicted proteins | sample CryGey13umfilter_2_FD_183959 | JGI IMG/M metagenome (GOLD analysis project Ga0210044, IMG submission 183959) | Groundwater microbial communities from aquifer in Utah, USA - Crystal Geyser 4/9/14 3 um filter (SPAdes) (version 2) | ecosystem: Environmental > Aquatic > Deep subsurface >... | reverse complement strand
AGGATAATTGCGCCTGAAACGAACCAGAAAATGCGCTTCAGGATATAAAACTCAAAAATCCTCTCCTCAAATTGTCCAAAATGGCGCTCCACCACCGTTACTTCAAACTTTTGCAGAGGGTTCTATAGTAATTTAAGTTAAGAATAAGACGTTTACCCTATACCGTCATTACACGGCTTGTCCGTGTAATCTATTGATTTATATGGATCACACGCATAAAGCGTGTGATGACGTGCTTTAAAAAGTGACTATTTCTAAATTAAAATTACTCTATGAATCCGGCTATAAAAAACGCTTTGTTTATTCAATAACGACAAGGTTTTTTCGCAGAAGTTTTATGTCCGCATTTTTACCATCGTTAAGAGTTGCCAGTCCTGAAAGGTAATCCTGCGCGAAAGAAGCATCAATGTCTTTTGTCTTGCTTTTGCCGTAGCGGCGCGAGCGCAGCCCCTGACTGATCCGGAACGGCAGAATATCCTTGATAACGGGAATAAATTCAAGCGGGCGTAGGGCAGACCAGATGGCTTCCTTGAAACTGGAACGCTCCTCCACGGGGATCGGCACGGCATCATAGGATGCAGGCGTAACAGAAAGGCCATCCAGAATATCCATGATCCGGTACGCGGATTCGTAGGAATCCATATTGTCGATCCAGCCTTTGAGCCATTCATGGCCTTCCGCGATTTCCGGGTAGTGCGCGTTGATATCCTTGCCGTCGATAATGTCGTGAAGGATTTTGAAAACATCCTCCGCTTTCGTCACGTTGACGGAGGCGTGCGCGGGAACTTCCAGATCATAAGTCGGGTCGCTGTGGCCGCGGCAATAGGAAATGACAGGCCGCCCTAACAAATGGCCTTCCACGGCAGTTGTGCTGCCGCAGTGAATGATGGCTTTGGCGGCAAGAAGCCACGGCGTGACGTTGCCTGAAAAAACCACATGAACGTTTTTGTATTTCTTCGCGAGCTCATCCCACGGCTTGCGGTTTTCCGACGGGTGGGGGCGGATAATGATATTCATATCCGGAAATTCTCTGCTTAAAGGGTCGATCAAATCAATAAACCCTTTGTATATGTTTTTTACATAGGCGCCATAGGCAACCTGAAAATCGTAATATTCCTGCGTGAGCATTTTATCGACTTTATAGATGCTCAGCGCGCCGCCCTTGCCCATGAAATGATTGTGTTGGCCGAAACTGGTCGGAATGATAAAGTAATCGCCATATTCTTTTGTGAGGGATTGCACGGCTTCTTCTTCAAGGGCGCGGTACTTTTCCTTGCCCCATAGATCGGCGCGGGGATTTCCGGCAACGTGAAACTTGCCGCTCTGGTCGGGATATTTTTCCGCGAAAGCATTGCGCTGCACTGTGCCCCACAGCAGAAACGAGTCAAGCGCGGCCAGCGTTTGCGCTGTAGCGCGGACGGAAACCATATGGGGAAGGTTATTTTGAATAAGACCTTCTTCATCAAGACAGGCAAGTTTGTGCCCCTTTTCCCTGAACATCTGCATATAGTTCAGTTCGCTGATGATGATGCTTTTGAGAAAAACAACGCCGGGCGGCAGGTGGTCAAGAGATTCCCGCACAGCCTGTTTCGTGCCGATGATGCAACCCCATCCGCGCCGGAGCGCTTCATCGCAGATCAGTAGCTTGCCGCTTAGCTCGCGCTCGACAATTTCCAGTGGAAAAATGAGCCATTTTTTCGGGTTTGCGTGTTCTCCAGTTTGTTCAGGCATATATATTTTTACTCTTTCCGGATAAAGCAATAATCTGCATCCTGAGCGTTTCGTCGACTTTATCAAGAATATTCGTGTCTCGTTCCTGTGGGCGCAGCTTTATTGTGGCAAGGATATCTCTTGTTTTTGAACCGAAAGAAAGGCCAAGTTGTTTGGCCAGTTTTTCCGTTGCTGCCACCGGATTCTCAAGGAGCGCTTCATAGCGGACGTCAATTCTGTTAGGAATTCTGTCAATATTTTTTACAATTTCAAGATAATAATAAGCGCAGCGGTCAAGGGCTGACATATTGTACCATGTTTCATGGTCGTCTTTTACAACCCAGAACGGGATGTTGATATCTTTATATATTGTAAACGGCCAGATCAGATTTTTATTGGCATTCTCATTACTAAACCACTCTTTTTTAGAAAGGGAGTTCAGGATTTCTATATACCCTCTATTAACAATCACAACCCGTGTTTGCGGATAATATTCAAGTAGTTTGGGAATCCTGGGAAGAATATCAGGAATTTTATAGGCAACCGTGGAGGCGGTTGCCAGAGCCTCGATTTCCTGTTTTCCTCGTGATTTATTGAGCCGGTCTTCAATGTCTTCTTCACTTTTGACCATATAAATAGAGCTGTCATCATGCCGGTTACAATTAATGCTGCGGCCAGCAAGGGCATTTAGAAGATGGCTTTCATATAGATAGGTTTGATACAGAAGTGTCCATCTATATTCGGGCATTTCATAGATCAGTGAAAAAAGAGAAAAAAGTATTGGCGGCTCGAAAGCATACTCAACATCGGAAAGGCTATGGATTATCTTCCCTATAATTGTTGTTCCGCTACGGGCAGAGCCGGTTATCAGGATAGCCTTGTCTGCTTTTTCTTTGGCGGCAGGGGATATTTCTGTCATGTTTTAAGCCGATTATTTTTGTCAGGATTTTATTACTGGATTACTTATAAAATTATAACTAGTTGTTCAATCGTTTTTAGGCAAGGATTTTTATACCCGCAGTTACAAATTTAAAGAAAATCATGGTTGAAAGGACTCGCTTTTTTAAATTTTTCAGGTGGGAGCGTTTTTATAATATTATCAGGTGATCTTCCAAACACGATACTGTCAGAAGGAATATCTCTATCCTTGACGTATGAACCGCTTGCAAAAATGACACGGTCTTCTGTTTTGATTTTTCCGATCAAGGTTACATTGGACATCAGAAAATTATCTTTGCCAAGAACCGGATAATCAGAAGATCCTGGATTGCTGCCGATTGTACAGTTTTGAGAGAGAAAAAGACGTTCTCCATATTGCGCACGACCGAGCACAATACCCAGTGAATGATCTATATAAAAACACTCTGGTAATTCAATTTCGTGATAAATATCGCAGCTATTTAGCATTTTATTCAGAGAAAAAAGTTTGTTTGCAAGACACTTATGTCCTTCGGCGCTGACATGTCGTGTGAGAATTAAAAGAAACTGGCAGTATTGATTGGAATGGTTGATATCAAGAAGGGGTCTTCCATTCTGGTGGTAATATTTATTGTTAATCCCCTGCCAGCAGAGCTGGGTTTTCTCTAGAATGGCAGGAAGCAGGGATGTGATCGTCTGCTTATCTAGCGGGCTGATATCATATAAGAGCTGAAGATGTTTTACGATTTGCTTCGCTATATAGTCTTTACCGCCTATAATATCAATCTTATGGGTCATATTATGTTTATATTATATAACAGGTCGTTTCAAACGCCACTGGTCGCCGTCTTTATCCCAGATATGGGGAAGGCGGTAGCCGTCACAAATTTTCCAGAAATGTTCTTCTGTGATATCCAGATATTTCAGAAAATCAGGAAACCATTTTTGCGGGAATTCGCCGTCATAGCGATTGACGAGAGCAACGGCTTCTTCACGGTCTATGTGGCCGGCGCGGATTTCCATTGAGGCATCCCGTGTAGCGCGCCCCATGCCGAATTTGATGAAACCCAGATACCAGTGAAAACCGTCTGTTTTATCATCAAGACTGGCATATTTTGAATAGGTTCCTTCAGAACGTCCCTCGGGGTTGGGGCGGAATCCTGTATGTTCGGTGGCGTAATAAAAATTCTCCTGCGGAACCCATTTTTTATAATAGGAGAACCAGTGCATTTGTGCGCCAAGCGCTTCAATTTTTTCAAGCGGAGGGGCTTCATAGATGGAGAGTGCGCCGCTTCTAATTTCTTCGGGTTTGATGATTCCCGTATCCTGTCCGATTTCGACAAGCTTGCGGACTCCGGCACCTTTGAAGTAAAGCCGCTCCCAGTCTTTTACACTCTCGAAAGGTTTGTTTTTATTTTTCATGGAGCCGCCATATTCGACTTCGCCATTCTCGCCATAAAAGATAAGTGGAATACCGAATTTGACGGCAATCTGGAAGGCTAGCGCCTTTTGCCCGAAGGTGAAGGGTTCCCAGTGATCTCCTTTGACATCAAAGGCAACACGGGCAAGCTTGCGGTGCAACTGGCCGTTCGGGTTAAACAGCAGATTGTCAAAGCCGGACTGGACAAAGCGGTCGTAATTCTCCCGCCCGATATCGGTATAAATAAAAGGTGTCCATGTCACCGTCAGTGGAGTCATGCCATATTCATGTTTGAGCTGGTGTGCAACGTAGGCGCTGTCCTTACCGCCACTGGAAGGGACAATCACGTCAAAAGAGCCATCGCCCGAGCGGTGCTTGTCCAGCAGGACACGTAATTCTTTTTCCCGCGAGACCCAGTCCATTTTCTCTTTTTCTTCTGCATAACGGCAAGCGCCGCAAATACCCTCTTCATCAAAGGTAATGCGGGGGCGCTGGTTGGAGGTTACGCATTTTTTACAGAAATAAATATTCTGATCGAGTTCGGAAAGCTGGCTGTCGATCGTTGCTATTTTTGTAGTTGTTTGCATATTATTCTGCCTGTTGGAATATCAAGATGTTTATAGCTAACAATAATTATAAAAAACTTCAAGAGATTGAGGTGTTATCGGGAAAATACGATATTGCACGGATTTTCGCGGCCTTTTACGGTTGGTTCAGAGTCTTTCATGGCAAAGCCGTGCGTTCCTAACAGGGTTTGAATATCCCCGAATTCCGGGGCCGTCATATCTGCTTCCAGAAGAATGCTTTTCAATGATGTGTTTGCCAGTGTTTTTGATGCGCCTTTGAGGATCAGAATTTCAATGCCATCCACATCAATTTTAATATGATTTGGAACGGGCATTTTATAACTGGCAATAAAATCATCAATGGTAAAACCAAGACAGGATTGTCTGAAAATATTGGTATTTCTGCCCTCTGCTGATGCAAATTGTCCACCTGTGTTACCGGAAGCGGTAGCCACCATATTCAGATAATCAATTTTTGTTTCCGCACTAAAGGCAATGGGAAACGAGGTTACAAGATGATCGGCTTTGTTTAGTTCTATGTTTTTGCACAGAACGGCATAATTGGAGGCGGAAGGTTCAAAACAGCAGGTTCTGATCTCTTTTGCGGCAGCGGCATAAATTGTGTAAGCGCCGATATTCGCGCCAATATCCCAGAACAGACTGTCTTTTGCAAAACCATCAATCCAGCGAATGGTCAGAGGCTCCTTGTCCAGAACGCTGCGCCCGCGATAAAGTGACCAGCCGCCCTGTCCCCAGAATTTTATATTTTTCTGGTTTTTCGTTCTAACCTCGATAACAGGCACCAGAGATTCGGCAAGAACACTAAGCATGGTTTGTTTTCTGGCAACACCCAAAGGACTTAACGCTGTTTTCAGGCACTGGCTCATGACATCGGCAATACGGGCATTACGTGTGGCGGTTGATTTTTTTCTGGCGGGTGCGTTCATATCAATTTTGTGCTTTCATTCTGAATTTTATCATATCGGCAAGGTAACGAATCCATGCCAGAAAATTATAGGGACTCTTTTTTATCTTACCGTTTTCAGCCAGCATAGATAGATAGTTCTGTGTCGCCGGGGTTAAAAATTCTATTTTATCGTCAAATCTTGTAAAGGCCATTTCATAAGGCGTTATTTTTCCGTAAAGGTCATAGGATTCATGGCGCAGTTCGCAGGATGGGGGCGGCACATCCAGAAAGGCGGCAATTTTTTGCGCAAGTGTTTCAATCGGGGTATCGAACATATCATCAAAAGCGATATCCATTCCCGGCATCGCGGCGACGGCTTCTTCATATAAGGCGTAGTCATTATAGCGCATATGCGGAAAAAACTTGATGCGGTTCTTTATTTGCGGATGCAGAAAGGCCTGTGACGCAAGAGAATTAATCCAGCCGGAAAACGGACGGTGCAGGTGGATCATTCGCACATCGTCAAAATGATTCTGATAGGCCTGATATAAGGCATGATGGTCGTAACGGTGAATGTCGGTGGTGAGTTCGATCTGCCAGTCGCGGTTGCTGGTCATTTTTTTATAGGTTACGGCATCTTCATAGATGTTGCGACACTGGAAATATAAATCCTGAATAGTGGTGGCGTTTATCTTTTCTAGGGCCGTTTCGACAGTTTCGTAATTAACGAGGGTGGATGGTTTCTGGTTGTTACGATCCAGAACACTGACTCCGCCGCGCCGCGCCAGTTTTGCATGTTCGCTGAGCGCGGCCTTCAAACGGATTTGCATCCGGCCCGAGTTCAGGGCTTCTTTCCCCATCAGATAATTGTGCAATTCCAGCTTCCTGACAGGAAGATTGGTAAAACCCATTTTCTCGATCAGGCCGGATAAAAGCGTGCTGCCCATCGGTCCGAACGAGTTAATCAGGACAAGTTTCTTCATAGGCCAAGATCTTTCATAATTATGTTTTTATAGTGCGCGGCTGTGCGGCCTGTTTCATCTCCGGCGTAGACTTCCTGACAAAGATGCGCCCTGATGTTTTTTTGTGCGGGTTCGGGGATAAAGGGGGTCTGGCTGTCACGGAATGCTTTGATAGCCTGTATCAACTGCTCTTCCATTTCAAAAACAAGCGCTGATTTTCCTTCATCAAAAACTGTTTCAATTTTCTGGCAGTATTTTAAAAATCCGGCGGGTTTGTCCAGAAGCATCATGTGATAGGCAATACTTGATCCGGTAAAAACAAGGATATCCGCCCATTCAATCAGCAGAGGGGAGGGGATGTCTCCGGCAATAACGGCATGACCGATATCCTCCTTTGGCATAAAATCAAATTTCATACCCCGCGTGTGGGGCTTGAGTGCCAGTGCGACGCCTTCCATATGCCCCAGTGTCCTGATTGTCTGTTTCAGCTCTTCTACCCTGATCCCGTAAGTGAGTTTGGACAGCATGAAAGCAATCTTTGGCTTTCCTTCGGGTAGAATACTCATGGTTTTTTCACGCGGGAAGTGCGGTGGCTGTAAAATATCATGATGCAGTTTTTGCAGCCAGCGCTGATCCATGCGCAAATTTCCTGCAATTTCATGATGTTCGTCAGGAAAATGACTGGTTGTAATGTTTTTATCCAGTTGTCCCGGTATAAAAAAGCGCCGTGCTTCTGTTTTTTTGTAAGCCGGCTTTTTATCTCCTGACGGTGTATCTGTTTTATAAATATGATGGCCTGTCTGGATCATATAAACGGGAACATTTTTTTCCTGTAAAGCAGGCAGGATCGTATCTGTCATATAAGAGCGTCCCGGCTGTGCGTAAACCTCGTCAAGAATGATAACAGCGGGTTTCCATGTGGCGGCAACGTTATCCAGCCATTTCTGTTTGCCGGAAAAAAGAGATTTGAGGATTTTAAGAGTCCCCACATGGAGAACTTTGAAAGGAAATTCGAGAACATGGCAGGTGCATTTCTGTCGTTCTGTTGCGGCAGCAGAGGCGACTTTATGCAGAAGCCGCAGATGAAATGGTGCAGGCGCTTTATCAAGGACAGTTTCAAAAGACAGGTTTTTATAGCGCGCTTTCATATAAGGCACGGCTTCATGACGCTGCGGTGCTCCTGTGCCGCCATCGCAGGGATAGCCGATAACCCTGACTTTAAAACGATCCTCACGGGAAAATTCCTCGATCAGAGGAAGTTGCATATCCAGATCGTTATACGCACGGTTTAAAAAAATGATTTCATCCGGTTTTGTCATTTTGCAAATTTATAGGTTAATCGTAGCGTTTTCTCTGGCATCTACCGTTTGTCCTGAATAATACCATATTTCCTGTCTGGCCTGCTGATCGCCTGTTCTGTTTTCTCCTGCCCAGAATGCGGCGTTCTCTCCGGATATATCAAACGAGACCTTATCACCTTTCAGGGTTTTATTGCTTCCCGCGATAAAGCGCCCTGTCTGTCTTTGTTTCAGCGTATCATGATAAAATTTTCGTGAAGCATCACATAAAATAATTGTGGGTATAAATTTTTTATATTGAGTTTCGATATCCAGAATTTCTTGCACAATATGATGACGAGGGCCGCCATCAATAATGAAAAGCGCTGAAATTGATTTTCCAGCTTCAAGTTCTTTTTTTATGTCCTGAATACCTGCACTTATATAATTATTTTTATTGGGAGCCTCTCCAAACTGGTCTTTAATTGTCGGGGCAATGTTCCTGAGGATCAGTTCAAAGTCATTTTTTTTACCGCGCCACTCCCCATTGATGGGACGGCTGGCAGGGTTTAGAAGATATGTTAATGTGGTAAAAATTTGAAATATAGGTTTCAATAGAGGCCAGAATGATCCTATTTTTCCGCTAAAGCGGCTTTTCGCATCAGGGGAGAGGCGAAAAAATTCTCCTGTGGATAGGCTCTCCTGCCATAAGGACAGGCGTTGCATTTTTTCCGGTATGTCAATATGACTATTAGCGTTGATAAAATTATGAATGTCAGACATTGACCATGGCGTTTTATGAAAGGCAGTCTCTTCTAGTTCTGTCTGCTTTAAAATTTCTTCTATACAAATCTGGAACCAGTTGAAATTATTTTCCACCGAGATCATGCGGGATTTGGTTTTTATCGCTGCTTTTAAAAAATAAAGGGTAGAAGCACCCATGCCATATTCTACGATCCAGTCATATTCTTTTGCGATCTCATCCATAATAACTTTTGTGTTATTATCGCTTAACACAGGGCAGGGATCTTTAAAAAAGTCAGCAAGGTTATGTTGAACGGGAAGAGATCTTTTCATTGTCAAAAGCCTATTTTATTAAAATAACAGCTTATCACAATAAAGAATGTTGTTATTGTATTCACATAGGGAATAGACAAGCTCTGGCTATTATATTTATAAGTGACAATCATGCAAGCGTGAGATTAATTTTGGAATTATAACCCCATGCCTTTTCATACTGATAAAAATTACACAGACCGCCAGAGCAAGGCCGCCTATGTCTTTGATAAATATAAAGTGATTCTGTCCGGCAATGTTCTTGATGTTGGTGCAGATAACTGTTATCTGCGCGAGCTTCTGGGTTCGGGTGTCGGCTATACGGGGATTGGAATCGGCGGGAACCCTGATATCGAGGTTAATCTGGAGAGCCAGACTATTCCTTTTGAGGATAATCATTTTGACTGTGTGCTGTGTCTGGACGTGCTGGAGCATCTGGATAATATCCACAAAACATTTGATGAGCTCTGCCGCGTCAGTAAAAAATATGTGATTATCTCGCTGCCGAATTCCTATCGGGATTTTGTCGGGGCGCTGACGGGACCGGAAGCGGCAAAAGCCGTGAATTTCAAATATTATGGACTCCCGGCGCAAAGACCGGATGATCGCCATAAGTGGTTTTTTTCTAATTCGGATGCTGATGCTTTTATACGGGCGAAAGCGGCACAGAATAATATGAAGATTGTACAGATCGACAGTGAAGGCGCAGGAAAAGCCAAAACAGTGCCAAGTGCTATCAAAAGAGCGCTTTTGACCCTTGCCGCAGTTCCCCTGTCGGTGAAGGCAACGGATCTTTATTATAAAACCCACTGGACCATTCTTGAAAAACAAATGTCATGACATCGCTTCTCTTTGTTAGAAAGCCCCAGGTTTATTTGCCGGAAATCAAGGCCTATAAGGATTTTCTGGCAAGCCGTTACCCCTTTGTCAAAGTGTCTGAATCGCTGGAACTGGAGGAGCCCTGCTTTGATGATTTTGATATTGTCTGGCATTTCATGGGTTTTGACAAAGAAGGGAAGGGGCGCTATGTGGTGCATGAATATAACTCCCTTTCCGCGCCCCCTGTTGCAAAACTGAAGAATAGAATTAAAGGCGCTGTCAATAAAAGGCCGGATCGCCGGATTTTCCTGAATGCGCGGGTACAGCAGGATTTTGGTTTTAAAGATAACGTTCCGGCGCATCTGCGTGATATGGGAATTGATGAAGGTTTTTTTAATATTACAAAGAAGCCTGTCTATGATTTTATTCTCGCAGGGGGACTGAATCGCGGCGCTGTCATAACAAAAGTTCTTGACTGTTTTGCCAGCGGGGCATTACAGGATGCTTCGATCCTTCTGGTCGGTGATGCCCCGCCGGAGATAGAAGCTAAATATAAAAGCGTAGACAATATCATTCTGAAAGGTCGCATTGCCTATCAGGATATGCCCTCGATCATTGGGCAGGCGCGTTATGGTTTGAATATCCAGCCGGATATTTATCCGTTTAATGTGCAGACCTCGACAAAACTGATTGAATATTGCGCTGCCGGATTACCGGTTGTGACAACGGATTACCTATGGATGCGTGATTTTGAAGCGGTACGCGGCGGCAGTTTTTTTAAACTGTCTACGCGTATGGATAATCTGTCGCTGGAGGCTGTGCAGAATTTTGACTTTAAAACACCGGATGTCACGATGCTGAAATGGAATCATATTATTGCAGAATCCGGCATTTTTTCTTTTCTGGATGAATGAGGGCGGTTCTTTTTCTCCGCAAGGGGATTGACAGTTGCCTCTATGACTGTTAGCCATAACTTCAATCATTATTTAGAGTGGCACGGATTCCGGGATGAAGCTTCGCGATATATTCACATCCAAAACGGCGGCTGTTTGTCTTGCGGCAAGTCTGATGATGGGCACTGGCACGGTTTTTGCTGATGAGGCTCCGTCTGTTGATCCACAGCCCCGGACGCAGAGCCAGCCGGAAAATATTGAAACGGCGTTCAATATTGATATCAGTGATCCCCATTTTTCCTATGGTGTTGTTGGTGGGGTGGGCGGCTTATTCATGCTGCTCTCTCTCTATGGACTGACGCGGAAAAGTCAGGGGGGCGGGCTTCGTTGTGCAATGGCGCTGGCCGTAACAGGCGCTCTTTTGAATCCGGCAATCCTTATAGAAGATCGCCCGCTGCTGCCAACGGAAGTTGCCGTTATTGTTGACCGTAGCGCCAGCCAGACTCTGGATGGACGTGATGTCATGACGCAGAATATGCAGGAATCTTTGCTTAAGCAATTGGGTCGTATCGAGGGCGTAAAGATTCATGTTTTTGATATTGCCAATGATGCCGCAGGCGGTACAAATCTTTTTGGCAGTGTAAAGAATGCAACGGCAGATATTCCGCCCGCGCAACTTGGCGCGGTGTTTGTCCTGACCGATGGACAGGTTCATGACACGATGATGCGTCTTCCTTTGGGTGATACGCCTTTGCATGCGTTTGTTTCGGGACGTGAGAATGAACAGGACCGGCGGATTGTTCTTGAAGAAGCGCCTGCCTTTGGTGTTGTCGGAGAGGATTTCAGAATTAAATTCCGTGTCGTTGACGAGGGTGTTGCGCCGACGCAGACAAAAGACATTAAGGTCACAGTCTCGGCTGATGATACTGAAATTGCGACACAAATTGTCACGGCGGGACAGACAACGGAAATGGTCTTTAAAATGCCGCATGGCGGCAAGAATATGATTGAAGTCCACGCGGAAATGCTTGATGGCGAGCTGACTGAAACCAATAACCGGATTGTTCTTTCTGTAGAAGGAATCCGCGAGCGGATGAATGTCTTATTGATGTCCGGCGCGCCACAGACGGGAAACAGGATGTTTCGTGATATTCTTAAATCCGATCCTGCGGTTGATCTGGCGCCTGTGAACATCCTTCGTCCTGATAATAAGACGGATGAAACTCCGCTGGGACAGCTTTCGGTGACAGGGCTTTCTGTTGAAAAGTTATTTGCGGAAAAGCTGGAAAATTTTGCGCTTGTGATTTTTGACCGCTGGCATAAACAGGGTTTGCTGCCGGATCGCTACTACGAAAATATTGCGTCCTATGTTGAAAAGGGCGGAGCAGTTCTTGTTGTCAATGATGTTCTCGAGACAACAAATAGAGGCATTCATACTACGCCCATGGCGCGGATTCTTCCTGTGATGCCGGATGGTAGCCTGTCGCAGAAATTTTATAAAGCGCTTCCGACTGAAATAGGGCAAAAGCATCCTGTCACGCGGAATCTGGTAGAAAATGAACAAAAGACCCCGCTTTGGGGATCATGGTTGACGCAAATTGGTGCAGAGAAGGTTCATGGTGAAGTCATTATGGAGGGCAGTGGCGGGAAGCCTCTGGTTGTTCTGGGACGTAAAGGAGAAGGCAGGGTTGCGGAAATCCTGTCGCCTGACTTACATTTGTGGGCACGGGGGTTTGAAGGCGGCGGCCCTTATCAGGAGATGATAAAAAATATTTCACACTGGCTACTCAAGGAGCCTGCTCTTGAAGAAGAAGCCCTGCGTATCGCAGAAAAGGACGGTGATCTGGTCATTACCCAGCAGACGTTGAAAGATGTTTCTGCGCCCGTGACTCTGGTTGCGCCTTCGGGAAAGACGGAAACGGTTACGCTTGCGCAGGAGGCTCCAGGTCTATGGACAGCCAGAATGAAGCCCGGGGAAAAAGGGTTGTACCGTGCGGAGCAGGGTGAAAGACACAGCTTTATTTACGCCGGAACGCCCGACCTGAAAGAATGGGGTGTTGTTCGTTCAACTACAGAATTACTGCGTCCTGCCGTTACAGAAAGCGGGGGCTATATGGCACGTATGGAAAAAGGCTCTGCATCCGAAATTCCGGAAATCAGAATGCAGGGTCCCGGTGCAAAAATGGCAGGAGATGGCTGGCTTGGCATCCGTAAGAGTGAAGCGGGTTCTTTGCAAAAAGTGGAGCGGATTCCTCTGTTTTCCGGTTTGCCGGGTTTAAGCGTTCTGTTGTTGCTCTATGCTATGTGGGCAAAAGAAAACGGATTTAAACTGCCGGGGCGGAAAACAGAACATATCACAAAGAAGGAAGGAGCGCCGTTGCAGGACGGCCCGTCTTTATAAAATATGGATTTTAAAAAGGGAACATTAAAATACCTTCATCAATGCGCCGTTGCTGCAGCAATAGCGCTTCCGCTTGTTTTTTCAGCGGTGGCGATGGCACAGGAAAGTGAATCATCGCCATCTGTTGCCCTGCCTCCGGCGCAGGATTCGTCAACTCTTTCAGTGGGCGATCTTTCTTTTAAGGAACCTCTGGCTCTGCTTGGACTGGGGACGCTGCCATTATTGTGGTGGCTTTTGAAAGTCACGCCGCCTTTGGCGAAAGAATATGATTATCCGCCCGTTGATCTGATCCGCGATTTGGTGAAAACAGAAGAGCCGCCCGCAAAGACTCCGCCATGGAAGATGATTCTCTGTATGACGGCGGCTTCGGCTCTAATTCTGGCTGCCGCGCAGCCTGTCTATAATCCTGAAGTGCCTCTGGAAGGAAGCAATCCGTTATTGCTGCTTGTCGATAATGGCTGGCGCGCCGGAACAGACTGGGATAAACGCAAGGAGGAGATGCTGCGTCTTGTCAGTCGTGCCGGAGACGAAAACAGGCGGATTGCTTTTTTAGAGACAGCCCCGCCGGAAGATGGGTCTTCTGTAAAAACAAGCGGCTTTCTGACGGCTGCCGAGGCAAGGAAACTTGTCATGGGTATGAAACCGCAGCCGTGGCCTGTTGACCGGAGCGCTGCGGCAAAAGCGGCAGAGTCTATTGACGAATCTGTTTCGACGGTCTGGCTGAGTGACGGGATGGATAGTGAAGGGACTCTGGATCTGCTTGAAAGGCTTAAAAGCAAGGGCGCGGTAAAGATTCTTGCCAATGATCATGAGGAATTGCCTCTGCTGCTTCTGCCGCCTGCGCCGGAAGGGGACGATCTGGTTGTCACCGTGCACCGTCCTGCCGCAGGTATGACCCGAGCCGTGACCCTTCTTGCCAAAGCCGATGATGGTCGTGTTGTGGATCGTAGACAGGCCGTTTTTGATAAAGATGAAACAGAGGCTAACGCAATCTTTCTCTTTCCCGACGAGATTCGTAACCGGATCACGCAACTGTCTATTGAAGGGCAGGAAAGCGCGGGGGCGGTTGTCCTGCTTGATGAAAAATGGCGGCATAGACCCGTGGGACTGGTTAGTATTCAGGCACCGGATGCCGGGCATCCTTTGCTTGATGAAACCCATTATGTCAGGCAGGCGCTTCGTCCTTATGTCGATTTTCACAGTGGCGCAGTCAAGGATCTTCTGGATCAGAAAATAGCCGTGCTTGTCCTGACTGATTCGGCTCTTCTTGAAAAAGAAGATGGCAATCGTCTTGATAACTGGATTCGCAAAGGAGGCACTGTTCTGCGTTTTGCCGGGGCGCATCTGGCACATGGGGAAAAGCGCGATGATCTTTTTCCTGTCACACTTCGTCCGGGAGATCGTAAGACAGAAAGCGGATTAATGTCATGGGGTAATGCGGCAAAACTTGCGCCTTTCGAAGTCGGTTCACCATTTCATGGTCTTGATCTGCCTGATGATATAGAGATCCGGCAGCAGGTTCTGGCCGAGCCTGACGGGCTTCTGGAAGAGCGCACATGGGCAAAACTTACGGATGGAACGCCGCTTGTTACGGCAGAGCGTAGAGGCGAAGGCTGGCTTGTGCTTGTGCATACCTCTTCTGATCCGGCATGGTCGAATCTGGCGCTGTCCGGTCTGTTTGTTGATATATTGCGTACTGTTGTCGCGCATAGTCAGGGTGTGATTGGCGGTAGGGACAAGAACGCGGCGTTGACACCCTGGAAGACACTGGATGGTAAAGGCCATCTGGGTACAGCGCCTGCGAGTGTTGAGCCTCTGGCATTCCATGCAAAAATATCACCACAAAATCCGCCCGGTTTTTATGGTGATGATAGTGTCCGCAAAGCCCATAATCTTGCCGATGCCGTAACGGTTTTTAAACCGCTTCCCCCTTTGCCGGATGGTGTCGAAAGGCAGCCTTTCACCAAAAGTCGTGAAAATGACCTCACCGGAGAACTATTATTGGGAATGAGTGCTCTGTTGATAATGGATCTTCTGCTTGTTCTCGGGCAGCGCGGACTATTACCGGGGGTCGGCAGAGGGCAAAAGCCGTCTGTATCAAAACCGGATTACGCTTATACACGCAAGCTATGATAATAGGGGAGAAGATGGCCTGGTTTGGGGTGCTTTTTCAACCAGTGTCACTGTATTATCGTCATGTCCGCTGCCGTGATGATGGCGGGTTTCCGGCATCACACCGTTATTAAGGGTCAGGGTTGCCAGAACATAGCCTGTGTAGGCGAGCAGGGAGGCTCCGCCCATCCAGCGGTTGACAGCGCCTTTTGTGGCAAACAGAGCGCCCGTCATGACCGCCGCTGTTCCGATAAAAAATCCGGTATTGAGAAGACCTTCCTTTGTGGCGATATTAAAGGCATCCGGCACAGGAATGCTGGCAAGGCTGAAATCATTCAATAGACCGGAAGCGCTTAAAATACCGCCTGCAATCAGCGTATTGACAATACTGCATCCCAGAACATTGCCAATGGCAAGATCGGACTGTTTCTTGCGAATGGCTTCAATACTGATGGCAATTTCGGGCAAAGACGTACCGATCGCAACAATGAGCGTGCCAATGGTTGCTTCTGTTAGTGTAAAAGCTCCGGCTGCTCCTGTATTAAAGCTTGCGGCAAGATGGCTTCCCCCTTTTACGATCAGATTGGCAGCCGCTGCCAGTCCCAGCATCCCGCCGCCGGAAAGGACTGTATTGAGCCATTTGGGTCGGGCCAGCGCCTGTTTTTCTTCTTTATCATCGCTGTGATCGTGAAACAGGCAGGAACCGATTTCTTCTTGATGGTGAAGGGTGTGGTCGTGGTCGTGATGATGCTCATGTTTATGCTTTGGTATGGTTTCATTTTTAGAAAATAGCCGTCTATGGATATAATAGCCACCCATTCCTAACATGCCGATGCCTGCCAATGGCGAAAAGGCTCCTGCCACAAGCTGCGCTCCGAAAAGTGCGGCTGTCCCTGCCATCATACAGGTGTTGAATTGCCAGCTTAAATCTTTTGACTTCCCGATCTCCATGACCGCTGCCGGAACGCCCAGAACGACAAGCATATGGGCAATGTTCGAGCCTATAATGTTCCCTGTTCCCAGATCCATTGCGCCTTGCAGGGCAGAACCGACAGAAACGAAAACTTCTGGAATGGTATTGATACTGCCAATCATAACGCCCAGTGTTCCTGCTGCCATACCCATTTTTTTGCCCATAGGCAGGATATTTTCAATCGTTGTTCTGCTATTCTGTATCAGAAGCGCCAGTCCGCCTATAAGTGCCGCTCCCGCGCCCCAGGGTGACGTGATAAAGGGGGTCAGGGCTGTTGTACCTATTAATCCTGCCGCGCCCACGGTTAAAGAAGCGAGCAAGGCCGCGCTCTGGACTTTATTTTCTTTGATATAGCCGGATACCTCCCCGAATATGGTTTTCGGTGGGTGGTGGTTATGGTTGCATTTACCATGGTGATGATCGTGGTTATGTGTCATGCTGTAAAAAATAATATGTTTTTCATAAATATGCAAGTTTTTTAGGAAATGTCTGTTTTTTTTAAAGTGAATGCATTTTATCAAGAGTCTTGCAAAAATCATGAAAAGCGACTAAATAAGTAGAAATTGCAGGGAAAAATCATGAAGATTGATCGTATTCAAAAGTCACTGAACTGGGCGATTATTGTCTCGGAAACGAGCCATGTCTTCTGTTGTGTGCTGCCAACCTTGTTTAGTATTCTGACGCTGGCGGCGGGTCTGGGTCTTGTGGCAGCTGTTCCGGCGGGAATGGTCGTTTTGCATGAGACATTACACCATTGGGAAGTGCCGCTGATTTTATTCTCGGGGGTTCTGGTTCTTCTGGGATGGGGTATCCATTTTCTGGCGGAAAAGATGGATTGCCACAATACAGGATGCGGTCATGAGCCCTGTGCCCCGAAAAAGAAAAAGGCGGGCGGTGTTTTAAAAATTGCGACCCTGCTTTTTATTGTGAATGTTAGTATCTATCTGGTTTTTCACCAGGGGCTGGATACACTGCTCCATTAATTTTGTATAGCATTAGTCTTTCCTTGCTTTCTGAAAAATATAGTCACTTGTATTAAGAGTAAGACATCATCGTCACTCCCGTGGCCTGCGAAGCAGGCTTATCGGCGGGATCTGGGTATGAGTGCAGTTTTGCTGCACACTTTATTGTTGCCGGATATCTGCCAACGCGGATATCCGGATATGACGGAAATGTCTTATTCTTAATGCAAGTGATTATATATCTGATTTCCCTGCTTGACAGAATCAATAACATTTGGTATTTACGTAATTTGGAATCAGACAGGAGAGCGCTTATGGGCAAACCGCAGGAAATAAAAAATCCTCTTTGGGAAAGTGGTAAACGTTTATTAATTGTTGCAGCAATTCTAGGCGGTCTACACAGTTGTATGAAACCGGACATCCATGAGCTGGATGATAATGCCGCTTATGCGCCGAATGCACTACAGCAGGAATTCATGAAATTGGCTGCGGAAAAATATGACTATCTGGCGCTGGGGGATACGAGCCATAGGCGTCCTGAAATAAATTTATTTGCTTTAAATTCCTTATCTGTCCAGGCAATAAGGGATGGTGGTGATAAAAATTTGTTTTTGGAACTTGATCCTTCCAAACAAGATTATTTTAATGCTCTTTCAGGAAGATTGCCGGGGATACATGCTGATTATTTAGGCTATGGGGCTATGGCCAATTCAATATGCGGTAAGAATAATAAGGAAAGAATTAGCAAAAATCTAGCGCAGAGTATTCGCAAAAATAATGATGTCCAGATTATTACGGTTGATCAAAGAGTCGTTCAGAGTAAGAAAACCTCTTTGGACTGGCAGAATATTCTAGCAGTTACAATTCCTGTTTCTGCTTATTTTGCAGTATATGATTGTATTGATACAAAAGCTTTTATGTTTGAGAGTGATACAGGTCCAGAAAATATTCTTACCAAGAGTGATGATAAGACTGTGGAGTCGATGCTGGGATATAAAGGGGGGACAATTTTTTATGGCGCAAGTCATTTAAAAAGACATCCAAAAGAAAATGAATTTAATCTGGTGCAGCTTCTTGATGAAGCCGGAAAATCCGTAGCCGTTATTAATATTTATGTCGATGAAGCGCAGAAAATGGAAAGTGTAGCGCCTTCAGATGAGCCGGATGCTTACTTTCTGGTAACACCTTCTGAAAATGATCCTGATGGAATTCATATTAATAATCCTGAACTTCAGGATTTATATAATCAGGCTGTTGTAAATGTGGAACAAAAATCTCAACATAAGGCTTTTGATCCTGTTGTGCCTGTCACTCAATTTCTTCCAGAATTAAAATCCTGATAAGACTGGACATTCAAGAATTCTTACCTACAATCGTGCAGGTTGTGGGAGAGGTTTCCTGCAATTATTTGTAATTATTTCCTAAAGAGGATCATAAGATGATAAAAAAACTAATGAGAGGTAAATTCCTTTGCCATCTGGCGATTTTTTCAATGATATTTTCACAGATTGTTCTTCCCGTTTCGCAGGCGCGTGCTGATGATGAATGGGAAAAAGGGGTTGCTTATACAAAAATGTTGAAGGACGGTGCCGCAGCAGCATTAGCAGCGGTAGGTGCGGCGGCTTCGGCAAAGGCTTTGGCCGCGGCTGATCTTGCGGCGGCGAAATTAGCGGCAGATGCTGCGGTGGCAGGAGCTGCCAGTGTAGAAGCGGCAGCCGCTGTCGCGCAGGCAGAAGCAGCCGTTCTGGCAGCGCAGGCAACATTGGCAGCCGCAACAACAGCGGCGGAGATTGCTCTGGCCGTTGCAACAGGGGCAACGATTGGCACGCTGATCGGGCAGGGGCTTCGTGGTCTATGGGATTTTTGCTGGGATCCGCTGTGCAATCAGACATTTATAACAGCCGGAAATACTTACGAGTCGATAACGGATCAAGAGCTTGATATCCTTGTTCCAGAGCTGATTCTAATCGGCACAGGCCAGAAAATGACGAAAGAGGATTTCTATAAAGCCGGTGATGCCGGACTTGCCTCATGGAAATTCATGGCAGAAGGTGCAGAACTTTTTGTCAATGCCTCGCGGGCTTCGGCTCTGGCAACAGCCGGAAAAGGGACAATTGTTCTGGGTGAGGCCATTCCTGAATTACAGCAGGGGCTTAGAGACTATGCGCTAACAATTTCCATTTTTTCAAACGTGCTGAAACAGGCTTCTGTTCCGAACCCGGTGGAAGAAATGAAAGTGGCGCATGGCCATTATCTGGAAACGGCTGAAAAACTTCTGGGAACACTGGATTCCAATGCAGCAGATTATGCGGTGATCTCTAAAAATCTTGGAGATGCCGGAGTTGCCTTGGGTAAAGCGGCAGAAAAGCTTCAGGAAGCCAAACCTTCCTTTACACTGGTTGGCGAAGGCGGGATTTTTGTTCCGCTGGAAAAAGGACAGCTTGAGTCATTTATAAAAGATTGTGACATCAATGGTGAAAAATGCCTGCCACAGGAAGAAATTCTTCTGGCTGACAGGCTTCTAAAAGCCTCCGGTACGCATTTCCCGGATATGCCAAGCTTCGGTAAAGCCATTGCTGCCTATGATGCAAAGGGCGCAAGTGAAACGGAACTGGCAATGTTTGGCGAGAAGGGTACGATTGATCTTGCCGATATGCTGGCTTATTCAATAGATAAAATGTCTGCTACGGGTTCATGGCTGAATATTGATCTTGCCACGTCCACGCTTGCAAAGGACATCATGTCAAAACAGAAGGAATAAGTCTTAAGGCTTTATATTCCATTCTTTAACGATCCAGTCTCCATCGGTGTGATGCAATACGCAAAGTGCTCCGGTGGAGATTTTTATTTTATGGCATTGCAGGAAGCCGTCAAAATCACCTGTGAGATAGGGCGCAAAGCGGGCAATGCCGTTCGAGGTGACAACGAGGACGGTTTCATTATCGTCATGGGCGGTGATCTGTCTGGCAAAACCCTGCCAGTTTTTAATAATCTGATCGGGATTGACGTTCCAGCCTTCGGGGACACGGGCTTCTTTAGCCCAGTCTATCAGAGCCTGCTCTCCAATTCGGGCGATAACGTCAGCTTCGGTTTTATTTTCATCAGGGCCGTAGTCTATTTCATTAAAAATAGCAAGTTGATAGCAGGCTTGGGGGAATCCGGCCTGTCTGGCGGCGATTTCTCCGGTTTCTATCGTCCGTTTCAGGGTCGAGCTATAGGTGACATCCGGGACAAGATGATGACCCTTGAGCCAGTCACCAATGGCACGTGCCTGTTCACGGCCTTTCTCTGTCAAGGGAAGATCAGTGTGTGCCCCTACACGGCGCGGTGTTTCTCCGGCTTCAAAAGTGTTCCCATGGCGGGCAATAATAAGTGTTGTCATGGTGTTCTATCCTGTTCTTTATTGTAAGTCTGTTCAAGAAAAACAAGCGGTTTAATACGCTCCATTATCATTGTGTATTCTGTTCTGACATCCGCATTATGCGGATAGGCCAGCCCTGTTTCTAATATGCTGTAAGCACGGGTCACAAGTCCTTTTTTGATATAGAGCAGGGCAAGTTCTTCACGGGCGCGGAAATGCATGGGATTTTTTTTGATCGCGTTCTCAAAGGATTGCTGTGCCAGATTTTGTGCTTCAGGCTCGAAGTCAGGATTGATCTCATTATAAAGCAGGCCGCGTTTGTAATCAATCTCTGCCCATGGCGGATTCATCTGTTCGGCATTATATAACAGTTCGATTGTCTGGATATAAAGAGACTGCTGTTCCTCCGGTGTAAACAAAGCGGCACTGTTTTTTCCAAGCAAATCTATATAAAAGGCGGCAAGCTGGACTTCGGGATCAATGAAGCTGCGTGGTGCCCATTGTTCGGCTTTGTCTATGGCGGTAATGAACTGTTCTGTCATGCCTTGCCGGATCAGGAGCTGGGCGCGAAGAAGGTGATATTGCCCCATGGCGCTGGTAATACCCATGAACCCGATGAATCCGGCAAAAGTCAGGGTCATACAGATCATGAAAGGCTTTTGCCAGTGGAGGAGGGTCACAGGCGCATAAGCTCTATCATTCAGGACTTTGGCGGTGAGATGATACCAGAGTGCCAGCCAGACCCCGATGACAATTAGAATTGGCATCACATAAAGATGGAACGTCAGGTGGGTATGCAGAACCAGAGCGAACAGGGCGCAGAAAAGCGCGATAATTCCAGTACGTTCCGGTGATTGTCGCGGTGTCTTTTTAACCGCATGAATGGTACGCAGCAAAACGACAAAGCAAAATCCATAAAATAAAAGAGGCGCGGCAATCCCCATTTCAACGCCATATTGCAGCGGATCCATATGCGCCCAGTTTCCTGTGGAGTTATCCGCGCCGGGCAGACGATAGGCAGGAGAGTAAAGATAAAACGTCCCGAGTCCTGTTCCAAACCAGAAATGATCCATAAACATCCGGCCTGCACTTTCCCAGATGGCGAAGCGGGCAAGGCCGTTACTGTCGGGATTGAAAGAAAAGATTGTGGTGAGTCGGTGTAAATCTGTACTCATACCGACAAGCCATAAAATGATAAACGCAGGTATCAGAAGAAACGCGAGCTTCTTCCAGAGGGCAGGGGCGCGTAAAACATAAATCAGAATAACAACGGCAGGAAAGGCGCCCAGTATGGCACCCCGGCTTCCGGTGGCAAGCAGGGCAGCAAAAAAAAGCAAAGCAAGAGCGCCTTTTATCCATTTATGGTAGGGCGCTGTTTTCTTGAAAGAAGCCGACAAATAAAGCGCCAGCGCCGGAAGAAAACCAAGATTAATTAATCCTGCAAGATTATTCGGGTTGGGGAGGGGATGATGGGCACGTTCGCCATAGAGAGTGCTGAAAAACAGGATTTGTATAATTGCCCATGCAGCAAGAGCGGCAAGTGCTGAAAATAATGTCAGGCCAAGGATTTTTACCTGATTTTCACGATCCGGATTCAGAAGCGCAGAAAAAAAAACCAGAGGGCAGGCAATAACAATAAGATAAGTGACAAGGCTGGCAAAGGGTATATAACTCCATGACAGACTGAGCGTGACATAAAACCATAGGCAGAATAACAGAATTGCAGCAGGAGAAACGGGAATTTAGAGGTGGTCCTACTTTGTTGGACAGGTTGGCGGCGTTTTTAAGGTGGAATCCCGTTTCAACAATTATGCCGCCATTGCGTAAATTTCTTCTACATTTTCATGTCCTTTCTGTAAAGCCATACTTTC
>Ga0210044_10003545_pt1 | contig 22235 bp, 18 predicted proteins | sample CryGey13umfilter_2_FD_183959 | JGI IMG/M metagenome (GOLD analysis project Ga0210044, IMG submission 183959) | Groundwater microbial communities from aquifer in Utah, USA - Crystal Geyser 4/9/14 3 um filter (SPAdes) (version 2) | ecosystem: Environmental > Aquatic > Deep subsurface >... | reverse complement strand
TGGCGGCGAATCTGTCGTCCACGTACACGCCCGCGCTGGCGGGGATGGCGATGATACGCAGACGCGCGGGCAGGCTCTGCTGGCCCTGCATGCCGCAGCCGGCCAGGAGCAGCAGCCCTACGCCAAGTGCCCGTCGCATCGAGGCGGCGTTCATGGAGCGCTCCCGGCGAGCTCGGGGGCGCCGGCATCGCGCAGGGGGGCGAAGGGCAGACCGACGACCATCACGATGGATCCATCGACCAGAGGTCGCTCCCTCAGCACGTGCGCCTCGCGATCGACCACAGCGTGCAGCTGGGTCGCGAGGGCGGGCGAGGTCCCGCGACGCGCGAGCACGTCGTCGAGCCAGCTGTGCAGCGCACGCTTGCCGCGTCCCAGGGCCTGGCGCCGCGCCTCGGCGCGACGTGAGCCGAGCCCACCCTCGCGCGAGACCACGGCGCCGACGACGCGCACGGACACAAAGTCCGCGTCCGCGACGGCCGGCTGCTCGCTCGCGGGCATGCGCTCTTGCGCCGCGGCCCCTCGACCTCCGAGGCAGAGCACGAGCGCCACCATCGGCAGCGCGCGTCCCAGACAAGAGGCCACCCGTCCTCGCATGCTCACTCCCACTCGATCGTGGCGGGGGGCTTGGACGAGATGTCGTAACAGACGCGGTTCACGCCGCGCACCTCGTTGATGATGCGAGTGGAGATGCGCGCGAGCAGGTCGTGCGGCAGGCGCGCCCAATCCGCGGTCATGCCGTCGCGAGACTCCACGGCGCGCACGGCGATGGTGTGCTCGTAGGTGCGCTCGTCGCCCATCACGCCCACGGTTCGAACCGGCACCAGCACGCAGAAGCTCTGCCAGACCTTGTCGTAGTAGCCGGCGGCGCGGATCTCTTCATCGAGCACCGCGTCCGCATCGCGCAGGATCCGGAGACGCTCGCGGGTGATCGCGCCGGGGCAGCGCACCGCGAGGCCCGGTCCCGGGAAGGGCTGGCGCCAGAGCAGGTGGCGACTCAGGCCCATGGCCTCGCCCACGTCGCGAACCTCGTCCTTGAACAGCAAGCGCAGGGGCTCGACCAGGGAGAGGTTCATGCGCTCGGGCAGCCCGCCGACGTTGTGGTGGCTCTTGATCACAGCGCTCGGGCCCTTGAAGGAGACGCTCTCGATCACGTCGGGATAGAGCGTGCCCTGCACCAAGAAGCGCGCGTCCACGACCTTGTTCGACTCGCGCTCGAAGACGTCGATGAAGACCTTGCCGATGATCTTCCGCTTCTGCTCCGGATCCGTGATCCCCTCGAGGGCGTCGAGGAATTCGTCGGCCGCGTCCACGTGCACCAGGCGCAGGTGAAGGTGCTCGCCGAACATCTCCACCACCTGCTCGGCCTCGTGCTTGCGCAACAGGCCGTTGTCGACGAAGACGCAGGTCAGCCGCTCGCCGATGGCGTTGTGCACCAGCATGGCGGCCACGGAGGAGTCGACGCCGCCGCTCAGACCACAGATGGCCGAAGCGTCGCCGATTTGAGCGCGGATGGCCGCGACGCTCTCCTCGACGAAGGAGCCGGGCGTCCAGTCGGGGCTACAGCCGGCGACGTGAAACAGGAAGGAGGAGAGCATCTCCTCACCCCGCGGGGTGTGCACGACTTCGGGATGAAACTGCACGCCGAAGAGGCCGCGCGAGACGTCGGCCACAGCGGCGAAGGGGCTGTTGCCGCTCTTGGCCACCACCTCGAAGCCCGTGGGCAGGGTCGCGACGCGATCGCCGTGGCTCATCCAGACCGAGACGCTCGCGCCCGCGGGGAAGCCGTGGAAGAGCCCGACAGGCTCGATCACGTCCACCGTGGCGGAGCCGTATTCGCGCTCGCCCGCGGCCTCGACCTTACCGCCGAGCAGGTGGGTCATGAGCTGCATGCCGTAGCAGATGCCGAGCACGGGGACGCCGAGCTCGAACACCCCTGGATCGACGCTGGGCGCGCCTTCGGCGAAGACGCTCGCCGGGCCGCCCGAGAGGATCACGGCCTTGGGGCGCATGGCCGTGAGCTCGCCGAGCGGCAAGGTACAGGGCTGGATCTCGCAGTACACATGGCTCTCGCGCACGCGGCGGGCGATGAGCTGGGTGTATTGGGAACCGAAATCCAGGATCAGGACGCTGTCGTGGGCCATCGGCGGCGGATCTAACACGTCCCGCCCGCGCAGGACATTCCCGAGGCCCGATCCCCCTGGGTCGTCAGACTCGGTAGTTCGGCGCTTCTTCCGTGACCACGACGTCGTGGACGTGGCTCTCGCGCAGGCCCTGGGCGCTCTGGCGCACGAAGCGGGCCTTCTCGGAGAGCTCGGCCACCGTGCGGCAGCCGGTGTAACCCATGCCGGCGCGCAGGCCGCCCATCAGCTGGTAGACCACGGTGGACAGCGGACCCCGATAGGGCACGCGGCCCTCGATGCCCTCGGGCACGAGCTTCTGCACGTCGTGCACGTCGCCCTGGGAGTAGCGATCCTTCGAGCCCCTCCGCATGGCGCCCAGGGAGCCCATGCCGCGGTAGGTCTTGAAGGTGCGGCCCTGGTAGAGCACGAGCTTGCCGGGGGACTCGTCCGTGCCGCCGAAGAGCGAGCCGAGCATCACCGTGCTCGCGCCCGCCGCCAGAGCCTTGACCAGATCGCCGGAGTACTTGATGCCGCCGTCGGCGATCACGGGCACGCCGGCCGGCCTGGCGACGCGCGCGCAGTCCGTGATGGCGGTGATCTGGGGCACGCCGATGCCCGCGACCACCCGCGTGGTGCAGATCGAGCCCGGCCCGATGCCCACCTTCAACGCGTCCACGCCGGCGTCGATCAAGAGCTTGGCCGCGGGACCGGTGGCGATGTTGCCCGCCACCAGCTGCACGTTCGGGTGCTCGCGCTTGGTGGCCTTCACCGCCTCGACCACGCCGATGCTGTGTCCGTGGGCCGTGTCGATCACGAGCACGTCCACGCCCGCGGCGACCAGCGCCGCGGCGCGCTCTTCGCGATCCGGACCCACACCGATGGCGGCGCCGACACGGAAGCGTCCCATGTCGTCCTTGATGGCGTCGGGATAGAGCTCCGCCTGGAGCAGATCCTTGATGGTGATGAGCCCGGCCAGCGTGCCGTCCTCGCTGACCACGAGCAGCTTCTCGATGCGATGCTCGTGCAGGAGTTCGCGCGCGCGCTCTTGCGATACGCCGGGCGGCGCCGTGACCAGCTGGCGCGTCATCAGGTCCGCGACGGTCTGGTTCAGGTTCTTCTCGAAGCGGATGTCGCGGTGCGTGAGGATGCCCGTGGGGCGGCCGTTCTCGACCACCGGCAGGCCCGAGATGTTGTTCTCGCGCATGATGACGAGCGCCTCTTCCAGGCGTTGGTCGGGGCGCACGGTGATGGGGTCGACGATCATCCCGCTCTCCGCCCGCTTCACCTTCAGCACCTCGCGTGCTTGGTCCTGGGGCGAGAAGTTCTTGTGCAGGATCCCGAGGCCGCCTTCGCGCGCCATGGTGACCGCCGTGCGCCACTCCGTGACCGTGTCCATGGCGGCCGAGAGCAGCGGGATCTTCAGGCGGAGGCCGCGCGTGAGCGGGCTCGAGAGGTCGACGTCCTTGGGTAGGAAGTCGGCGTAGCCGGGCTGGAGCAGGACGTCGTCGAACGTCAGGGCCTGGGGCAACGGCTCGTCGATCACGGATACCTCCGGGGTGGACGCCCCTGTTTGGAAGGCACAGGAGACGCGGGGCGCGGAGGATACCCCGTGGCCGCGCTACGGGCGAGCCCCGTCACGGAGGAGGCTTCGAGCGGGCCGTCAGGGAATGGAGAGGGGCGGCGTCTGAACCGTGCCGACGTTGCGGACGTCGATCACGAAGGGGAACTGGCCGCGGATGTTGGGGATGGTGACGGTCAGGCGGTTGGGAGTCGCGCTCACGACGCGCGCCGGGCGACCGCCGAAGCTGACACGGTTCTGGGGCGCACTCGAGGAGAAGCCCGACCCCTGGATCACCACCTGGCAGCCGGGCCTGAGGCAGCGCGCCTGGACTGCGCTGATGGCCAGAGTACCCGGTATGGGAGGCGCGACCGTGACCACGGGCGCGGCGCTGCGCACGGAGAAGTCGCCCGCGGGCATGACGTTGCCCCCGGGGAGGACCACCGTGACGGGGCCCGTGACGGCGCCTGCGGGGACGTTGACGCGCAGCTCGGCCGGTCCCATGCGTCGCGCGCGCTGGGCCACGGCGCCGCTGAACTGCACCACCACGCCGCGCGGCGGGAAGCCCTGCCCGCGGATCACGACCTCGGTGCCGGGAGCTCCGTAGGCGGGCTCGAGGGCGTACACCTGACGCCTGGCCTCGACGCGGAAGTCGGTGCCCGAAGCGGCGCCACCCTCCATACCGACCATCACGGCGATGCGACCGCTGTTGGCGCTGGGCGGGACCACGGCCACGATGCGCGTGTCGCTCACGCTCTGCACCTGCATGGGCTGAGTCGCGAGCTCGACGCGCACGATGGAGGGGTTGATGCCGAAGTGGGTGCCCTGGATCGTCACCAGGGTCCCGACGGGCCCGGAGGTGGGCGCGAAGCCGGCGATGAAGGGCGGTGACGTCACCACGAAGGGCGTCGAGGTGCGCCCGCTGCCGGCGCCATCGACGCTGACCTCGATGGGTCCACTGGCGGCGCTGGGCGCGCGGAATTGCAGCTGGGTGGGCGAAGAGGCCACGAGCTGGCAAGGCTGGCCCGAGAGCGAGACGTGGTTGGCGTTGGCGCGCAGGGAGAAGCCCTGCCCTCGCAAGGTGACGAGCGTGCCGGGAGGTCCGCTCCGGGGCGTGAAGTCGCCCATGGCCAGGGCGCCCATGACGGAGAAGCTCTGGCCCGAGCTGACCTCGAGGTCATGCACCCGCACGACGAAGGGGCCGCTCGCAGCGCCGGGCGGGATCTCCACGTCGATCCGGTTGTCGACGACCCGACGCAGGATCACGGGACGCCCCGCGAGCGTGACGCTGACGAAGCGGGGATCCTGACCGAATCCGTCGCCCTGGATCACGACCGGCATACCGGGCGCGCCCGCGGGTGGCGAGAAGCCCAGGACGCGCGGCGTCGACTGGACCATGAAGGGTTGGGGCGAGGTGGCGCGACCGCCATGACGCACGTCGACCACGAAGGGGCCATCCGTGGCGCGACGGGGCACCTCGACGACCAGGGCCGTGGGGCTCGCGCTGCGCACGCGGACGCGGCTTCCGCCGAGCATGACGCGGTTGTCGCGATCCCTCGAGGAGAAGCCCGTTCCCGTCAGAGTGACGAGGGATCCGGGGGGACCGCGCTGGGGCGTGACGTCCGTGATCGCCGTGCCGGTGGCGACGACGAAGGGCGGGCTGAGCGTCTCGCCCGCGCCCACGACCTGCACGCGGAAGGAGCCCGAGGCGGCGCCCGCCGGGACGATCACGCGCAGGGTGGTCGGCGTCGCGGCGCGGATCACGACGGGCAAGGATCCGAGCCAGACGAAGTCGTCCGCGAGGCGCGGGGAGAAGTTGTCGCCCTCGAGGGTGACGTCCGATCCAGGCGGTCCGGCGCTGGGTGTGACGCGAACCACCTGGGGCGGCGGCTGTGCGCTGGTGACGCGGAAGAGTGGTCCAGCGAAGCCTCCCTGGGGCGTCTGGATCACGATGCTGCCCGTCTGGGCGCCGTCCGGGATCTGCACCGTCCAGCGGTTGGGCAAGCGTCGCAGCACGGGCAGCTCCACCGAACCGAGCAGCACCTGGCTGTAGACGCCGAGCTGACGGCCGATGATCTGCACCTGCGTCCCGGGCGGACCCGAGCTCGGCTCGATGCGCTCGATGATCGGCTGCGGTTGGGCCAGCGCGGGGGCGGCGAACGCCACGGAGAGCGCGAAGGCCAAGACCCTCAGGCCGGAGACGGCACAGAGCTGCTTCTTCATGAATTCCTCCAGGTCGCGAGCCTCTCCCGCCTGGGAGCGCCCGTCAACGACACAGCGGAGACGTCGCGCCGTGCCCGGCGATTCAACGGCTGGCCCAGGTTGCAGGCCGTGGGGAACCGCGGGCGAGGCGCCGAAGCGCGCCGAGCGGCGACGGCGTCAGACGCCCGGTGTCGCGACGTAGCACCCGGGATCGGGCCGGAAGGCGCAGACCGGTTCGGGCCCCGTTCGATCGCAGACGGCGAGCTGGCAGCTCCCCGTCGGAGCCTCCGGACAGGAGTTCGTCATCCTGTGGCAGCGGAGCGGGAGCGCGAGTCCGCCGCAGATCTCGATGCCGTTGCATGGGTTGCCGTCGTCGCAGTCGGCGTCGCCCGTGCACAGGTCGAGCAGAGGCGCGTTGACGCACATGCCGCTCTCGTCGCAGCGGGTGGTCAGGAACGAACAGAGGCCAGGCCTCCAGTTCTCGCCACAGCCCGAGGCGTCGAGGGAGGTCGCGGGGGAGCACACCATCTCGATGCAGGTCCCGGCGGTGGCGTCCGGGCACAGGGCGTCGTTCGGCAAGAAGACGCAGCCGTCGGTGTCGCGGCGCAGCGAGGTGGGGTTGCAGGCGTCCCGGGTGCAAGTGGCCCCGTCGTTGCAGAATCCGGCGATGGGGCGGTTGATGCAGCCCGTGCCCGCGGAGCCCGTCGAAGAGTCGGGCGCACAGAGATCCTCCGTGCAGGGCGCGTGGTCGTTGCAGATCGTGGCGTCCGGCGTGTGGACGCAGCCGCTGTCGCCGTCGGCGCCGGCAGCTCCGGGCGCGCAGCGGTCGGCGGTGCAGCTGAAGCCATCGCCGCAGGAGGGGTCCCGCGCGACGTTCTCGCAAGCTCCGCTCGTGGTGCAGCGATCGAAGGTGCAGCTCTGTCCGTCGTCGCACACGCTCGCGTCACGGGTGACGACCCAACCTTGGGCGTCCGCGCGTGGATCGCCGGGAGCGCACTCGGTGGTCATGCACTCGGCCACGGGGATCGTGGGCACGGCCGCTACGCGACAGACGCCTCCCACGCAGCCCCAGACGCCAGCGCAGTTCGAGGTCGGGCACTCGCCATCGCTGGTGCAGCGCGTGGCCGCGATGCAGCCGCCAGCCGCGGGCGCACAGATCTCGGGGCTCGTCCCCGACCCTCCAGGACAGAGCGCATCCGAGGGCACGTACTTGCAGCCGTGGTCCGCCTCGCTGCAGGAGTCGCTCGTGCACTCGATGCCGTCATCGCAGGCCAGCGGCTCTCCGGCGACGCAGGATCCGTCGACACAGCGCTCGACGCCATCGCATACGAAGCCGCCAGGGCATTGGGCATCGGTGGTGCAGCCCACGATGGCGCCATCGACCGTGCCCGCGTCGGAGGTGCTGGCGTCGGAGGTGCTGGCGTCGGAGGTGCTGGCGTCGGAGGTGCTGGCGTCGGAGGTGCCTCCGCCCGAGTCCGCGTGGCCTGCGTCGGTGGCCGGGTCGGGCGGCGCGGTGTCGAGGACCTGTCCGCAGCCCATGGCCAAGAGGGCCAAGCCGAGGATCGTCCTCAGCGGAAAATGCCGTGCGCCCATGTTCATGCCAAGCCTCCGTTACCTTCACAAGATGCAGCATCCGGGCTGCAGATGCTAATTGCGTCCTGGATGAATCATTCGCTCCTGCTCACGCGCGCCCGCATCGCCACCTGCGCCGGCCCCGACGACGGCGACCCGACGACACGCCTCGGCCTCGTCGACGATGGCGCCATCTTGGTGCGCGACGGACGCGTGACCTGGGTCGGTCCACGGGCGGAGGCGCCGAGCGGGGCGGACGAGATCATCGACCTCGAGGGCCGCGCCGTGCTGCCCGGGTTGGTCGATCCCCACACCCACCTGCTCTTCGCGGGCAGCCGCATCGAGGAGATGGCGCGGCGGCGCGCGGGCGTCGACTACCAGACCATCGCCGCCGAGGGCGGAGGCATCGCGTCGACGATGCGTGCGACGCGTGCCGCCGGCGCGGAGGAGTTGTTGACCCGCGGAGCGCGACGGTTGCGCGCCCTGCGTCGCCACGGCGTGACCTGCGTCGAGGTGAAGAGCGGCTACGGGGGCGACGTGGCGAGCGAGCTCCGGCTCTTGGTCCTGGCCCAACGCCTCGACGCGCTGGGCATCGCCCGGGTCTCGCCGACCTTGCTCGGCGCCCACGCGCTGCCCGCGGAGTACGAAGGCCGGCGCGAGGCCTTCGTGGACGCCGTGGTGGACGAGATGATCCCCGCGGCCGTGGGCTTCGCCTCGGCGGCGGACGTGTACTGCGACGAGGGCGCGTTCACGCTCGCGGAGACCCGACGCATCCTGCGGGCCGCGCAGGGCGCCGGGCTGGACGTGCGCGCGCACGTCGGTCAGTTCGCGGATCTGGGCGGTCCCGAGCTCCTGGCGGAGCTGGGCGCGCTGTCGGCGGACCACCTCGAGCAGGCCTCGACCCGCGGCCTTCAGGCCATGGGTCGCGCCGGAGTTCGTGCGGTGCTCCTGCCCGGCGCCTGGCGAACGCTGGGGCAGGCGCCGCCCGAGGCCGAGAGGCTGCGCCGCGCGGGCGTGCGCATGGCCGTAGGCACGGACTTGAACCCGGGCACGAGCCCGACGAGCGATCTCCCGCTGTGCGCGGCGCTGGCCGTGCGCGACGCGGGCCTGACGCTGGAGGAGGCGCTCTTGGCGATCACGCGGGAGGCGGCCAAGGCCATCGGACGGGCGGACGCCGGGCGCATCGAGGCCGGTCTACCCGCCGATCTCGCGGTGTACGACGAGGAGGATCCGCGGGCGCTGGCCTACGCCCTGGGCGACGTCCTGGCGCATGGGGTCTGGCTGGGCGGCAAACGAGTGGTCGAACGAGGCGCGAGCGCGCGCATCTGGTAGAGTGCCTGTCATGTCCATCGACGTGGAGCGGGCCTACCAGGCCTATCAAGCGCGTTTCTCGGAGCGTTTCGGCGACAAGCCCGTGGGAGCCTTCGTGAAGTTCGGCTCCCACATGGTGCAACACCTCGCCCAGGCGGAGTTCGGTGAGCGCCTGAACGACTACCTCGGCTTGCACGGCGCGGTGAAACGCATCCTCGAGGACGGCAGCACGATAAGCGACGTGGTGATGCTCGAATACGACGAGGCCGCGGCCGCCATCTGCATCCAGGCGCCGAACCTGCTCGACCTGTTCAAGGGCGAGCTCGGCGATCCCGGCATCGCCCTGGGCCGCTGAGTCTCGAGCCCGGCCGTCACGACGGCGCAACTCGCGCCGCGATCGGCTCAGTAGCTCTTGGGCAGAGCGTCGACGTCCACGTTGTCGAGGGCGAAGCGGATCAGCGCGCTGCGGCTCATCTTGCGGTGCCCCGCCTGCTTCAGCTCCTCCACCTTCGCGTCGAGGCGCGCGAGGTCCTCGTTGTAGAGCGAGATGCAGATGACCTTGTAGTGATCGGCGCTGGCCTGCTTCGACGAAGCGCGTCGACGCGCGCGCGGTCGTCGCTCGGGGCTGCCGTAGAATCCGTCGGCCAGGACGGATCGAACCTCGTCCGGGTCGAGCAGCGCGTTCATGCCTTCATGCGTTGCCATGTCGCCTCCAATCTCGTGTCTGTGGGCGGGGATGGTCGTGTGCGGCGCTCATGAGGCGGCCCTCAGCGGCGGCAACGCCTCGGGCGGCGAGGCCTGGGACCGCCCAAGCCCCGCGACGTCGAGCATGTCGACCACCGTGCGGTAGTCCGCGGCGCCGTGGCTCTCGGGTGCGTATTCGAAGATGGTCTGCTTCGCGCTGGGGGCCTCGCGCAGCCGCGTGTTGACGCGCACGGGGGGAAAACAGCGATCCCCGAAGTGCTCACGCAGGGTCTGCAGCGCGTCGCGCGAGATGCGGTTGCGGATGTCGAAGAAGGTGGGCACGACGCCCGCGAGCTGCACGTCGTGGTGGAGCAGCTCGCGTACGTTCTTCACCGTGCGCAGCACCTGACGCACACCCACGAGGGAGAGGTAGTCGCAGGCCACGGGCACGAGCAGCGAGTCCGCGTAGACGAGTGCGTTCTGGTTCATCAAGGAGAGCGCAGGGGCGCAGTCGATGACGACGACGTCGTAGCCCGTGATGCGCGACGAGAGCCGCTCGCGCAGCACCCGGGCGCGGTTCGGCAGGCTCGCGAGGTGCAGCTCGGCCGCCGCCAACGATTCGTTCGAGGTCAGCACGTCGAGGCCGGGGCGCACGGGCACGACGGCCTCCTCGGCGGGCAGGCCATGCACGAGCACGTGGTAGAGGTTCTTCTCGCCGGAGATGCCCAGGGAGGCGCCCACGTTGCCCTGGCCGTCCGCGTCCACGAGCAGCACGCGCACGCCGCGCTCGGCCAAGCCGGCGGCGATGTTGACGCTGGTGGTGGTCTTGCCCGTACCGCCCTTGTGATTGAACACGGCGATGCGGCGCATGGGTCTCGCCGACTGGGACGCCTCGCGGATGGCGTCACGCCGACTCTGGGGCGCCTGCTCGCGACAGGTCGGGCTGCAGAAGTAGCGAGGCTCGCCATCGCCGGCCACGACCTGATACGGATACTCGAGCACGAAGCCGCTGCCACAGGCCTCGCAGGCGTGCTGCTCGTCGACCTCGAGCCCCTTCGACTGACAGCGCTGGGAGCAGAAATACTCGAAGCGCCCCTCCTGCTCTCGGAGCTGGTAGCGAAACCGAACCTCGAATTCTCGCTGGCAGACGCTGCAGGTGGAACGGGGAGAGTCCATGAAGTCCTTTCCGAAGCGCTTAAGGAAGCGCACGGTCTTCATGGAGCACGAGCCGGCCTGGCTGGTCAAAAAAGCGGCGCGAATCCGCGCACGGTTCAGGGGATGACGAGGCGATGGATGACCACGGGGCCCTGGGGGTGCGCCACCACCACCGTGCCCTCCGTGGTCAGGAAGCGGACGCTGCTCCGCTCCGCCCGGTACATCGCGGGCATGCCCAGGGCGACGGCGTCCGTGCGCTGTATCACCGTGAGGTTGTCCAGGCTGACGTCGACGATGCCCGTGGCCGAGAACAGGCCCGCCGCGTCGAGGATCTGCCACGTGCCCGCGTTGATCGTGCTGCCACCGTCCATCAGCACCACGACGCCACCACCACGGAGGAAGCTCCTCAACGCCAGCGACCATTCCCCGCCCGCTTCAGCCAGCACCGCGTCGGCGGCGTCCTGCTGCGAGGGCAGGACGAAGACGTCGGCGTCGGCCAGCAAGAGCGGCGCCTTGCCGATGTCGGTGACCGTTCGCGTCCAGGTGCGACCGGTCGCGACGGCCGTCTGATCGATGGCGCGATCGACGCCGGTGAGGGAGGTCGACCGCGAGCTGCCTTCGTAGACCAGGACGCGCACGGGCGCGCCTCGTGCGAGGAAGACTGCGTTGCCCACGATGCGGTTCATGTCGCGACGGGAGTTGCGGTAGTCGTGTCCGATGACCACGAGGTGACCGCCCGTGGCCGCCTCGCAGGCGCCCTCGATGCAGATGCCGCTCGGACAGGAGTGCGTGCAGGTGCCGCAGTGGTTCGGATCGTTCGCCAGGTCGAAGCAACGCCCGCTGCAGAAGGTGAACCCGGGATCGCAGACCGCGGCGCAGGCCCCGGCGGAGCAGACCTCTGCGGCGCCGCAGCGGATGCCACAGCCGCCGCAGTCGTTCGGATCGCTCTGGGGTCGGACGCAGCCGAGGTCGCAGCAGAGCTCGCCGAGGTCGCAGACGCAGCTGCCGCCGTCGGGCAGGCCGCCGTCGGGCAGGCCGCCGTCGCCCATGCTGCCGTCGCCCATGCTGCCGTCGGGCGTGCCGCCATCGCCCAGGCCGCCGTCCCCGGCGTCCGGCATTTCCGCGTCGCCCGCGTCGCCCGCGTCGAAGACGCCGCCATCGGCGGGCGCGCAGTCACCCGAGGCGCACACGTCACCCGCGGAGCAGCTCAGGGAGCAGGTACCGCAATGGCCCGGATCGGCGGAGAGATCGACGCAGCGGTCGCCGCAGCGCGTGAAGCCATCGGCGCAGCTCTGACCGACGATGGGGCTGCCGCAGCCGGCGAGGGCCCACAGCGGAACGGCGGCGAGGAAGAACGTCAGGGCCCGAAGGCGCCATTGGCGTGGGATGCTCATGGGGCCTCGTCGTCGCGAGTGTCGGGGTCAGGCACTTGGGCCGCGGCGGTGCTGGGCGTCGCGGCGGTGCTGGGCGTCGCGGTCGTGGGCACGGCGCTACCGTTCGCTTCGACCACGACGGGGTGGCGCTCGAGCACGACGAACTCCACGCGGCGGTTGCGCTGATGCGCCTCCTCCGTCAGGCGCGGGTCTCGCGGATGGGTCGAACCAAAGCCCACGGATCGAGTGCGATCCGCGTCCAGGCCGCGCGCCACGAGCGCCAGCATCACGTTGTGCGCTCGGCGTTCGCTGAGGCTCTGGTTGAACTCCTCAGGACCACGGACGTCAGCGTGCCCTTCGATACGCAAGCGTGTCCACTCGGGGTGCTGATGGACCAACTCGACGATGGCGTCGAGCACGGGCCCCGCGTCGTGCTTCACCCGCGAGCGCTCGAAGTCGAAGAGCACGCGCTCCTCGAGGATCACGCGGTCGTCGACCATCTGGATCAGGCCTTCGTCCGGGCAGCCGTCGTAGTCGTCGACGCCGTTGATGACCTCCGCCTCGTTGGGGCAGGCGTCGTCGGCGTCCAGGAAGAGGTCGTGGTCGTTGTCCGGGTCGGGGCAGCCGTCCTCGTCCTCGAAGCCATCCATGTCTTCGGCCTCGTTGGGGCACGAGTCGTCCGGATCGAGCACGCCGTCGCCGTCGTTGTCCGGATCGGGGCAGCCGTCCGTGTCCTCGAAGCCGTCGTAGTCCTCGGGTTGGTCCGGGCAAGCGTCGTCCGGATCGAGGATGCGGTCGTAGTCACGATCCCCAGGACGCGGCGGCGGCGGCGGCGTGGGCGTCGGGCGAGCGTCGAGGAGCGTCACCCGGAGACCGACCAGCAAGAGGTGAGCGTCGCTGTCGTTGAGGCCGCCCGAATTGGGCTGGAAGACGTGCACGTAGCGCACGCTCGGTCCCAGATCGAGGGCGCCCAGAGCGAAGCCATAGCCGGCGCCCAGCTCCAGGGTCGCGCGCGGCTCCGAGCCCGTGAAGCCCCCTCCGCCCGCCACATCGAGCCAGAGGCTCGTGCCGCGACGGGGATCCTCCGTGCGCGTGATCGGTCGCCAGCGCAGGACGCCCGTCAACGTCGCCAGCGTGCCCATACCGGGATCGGCCAGGCCCGACTGGACGGGCGGGGGCCCATCGAAGAGGAAGAGGCCGCGGGCGCGCACGCCGGCCGCTAGCCACGGCGCGACGGAGCGCTCGACCGTGAGCGCGGCTCCCAGGCCGGGTCCGAAGAGGTCGCGCTGGGGCTGGCCGAGGGGCACGACCAGGTCTCCGTCCACGTGCAGGAGCCAGGGCTCTTGAGCGCGGGAGACGCCGAGGGGCAGCGAGCATGCGAGCGCTACGGCTAGCGCGTACGCAACCCTTTGAAGGGATGGCCTCACGACTGAGGGTAACGGCCGGCGAGCGCGGAACTTGAAGCGTCGAGACTCGAAGTCGAAGAACAGCTGCATGAGCGGGCCGCCCCCGCGACCAAGATCCAAGGACCGAAGCATACCCGATCCGGCGGCTCAGCCTCTCACAAGTCCAGATCCTCCGCGTCGACGCGGGGCGCCAGCTCCATGATCATCTCGTAGCGTCCCTGGGGCTCCTTGCCCATCAGGTCCTGGAGCAGGCGGTCCGTCTCGAGCTCTCCGTCCACGCGTACGCGCAGCACGCGCCTTCGCGTTCGGTCGAGGGTCGTGCTCTTCAGCTCCTCGGCGGTCATCTCGCCCAGGCCCTTGAAGCGGCTGATCTGAGGCTTCACGTTGCCCGGAAGCGACCCCAGGATCTTGTCGCGCTCCTGATCGTCGAGCGCCCAGTAGGTCTCCTTGCCGGCGTCGATGCGGTAGAGCGGCGGCTGGGCCAGGAAGATGTGGCCTCCGCGCAGCAGCGCCGGCAGGTGCCGATAGAAGAAGGTCAGCAGCAGCGTGGCGATGTGGTGTCCGTCGCTGTCGGCGTCCATCAACAGGAAGAGCCGGCCGTAGCGCAGCTTCTCGATGTCGAAGGTCTTGCCCACGCCGCAGCCCAGGGCCTGAACGATGTTGCTCAGCTCCTTGTTGGCCATCACCTGCGCCAGCGTGGCCCGCTCTGCGTTCAGCACCTTGCCGCGCAGCGGCAGGATGGCCTGGGTGCGACGGTCACGCCCTTGCTTGGCGTTGCCGCCGGCGCTGTCGCCCTCGACCAGGAAGAGTTCGCACTCCTCGGGATCCGTGCTGGAGCAATCCGCCAGCTTGCCGGGCAAGTTGAGCCGGCGGCTGACGGCGCTCTTGCGCATCACCTGCTGACCCGCCGCGCGGCTCGCCTCCCTGGCCCGCGCCGAGAGGATGGCACGCGAGACGATCGACTCCGCCATGTTCTTGTGGTCGTGCAGCCACTGCTCGAGCGCCGTGCTTATGGCGCCCTCGATGGGCGCCGCGATCTCGGGGTTGTTCAAGCGGTCCTTGGTCTGCCCCTGAAACTGCGGCTCGCGCACGTACACGCTGAGGATGGCGACCACGCCCTCGCGGATATCCTCCGCCGTCAGCTTCACGCCCTTGGGTGCGAGCTTGTGGGCCGTGACGTAGGCGCGGATGGCCTTGGCGAGCGCGGTCTTGAGCGCGCCCTCATGGGTGCCACCCGAAGCCGTGGGGATGCCGTTCGCGTAGCTCTTGATGTGCTCGTCGGGTGCTTCCGTCCAGCGCAGGGCGAGCTCGAGGCGGGGATCGTCCGTGCGATCGAGCAGAAACGCCTCGTCGTGAATGGAGGGCTTTCCGCGCTCCTTGATCACGGCCTCGAGGAACTCGGCCACGCCCTCGGGGTGCTCGAACTCCTCGCGCTCCCCCTTGAACTTCCAGATGATCTTCAGGCCCTTGTGCAGGTAGCTCTTGGCCTCGAGGCGCTCGCGCACGCGCGCCACATCGAAGGTCAGCGCCTGGCCGAAGATCTGCACATCGGGCCGGAAGTGGCTGCGGGTACCGCGCTTGCTCGTGCGGCTGCCCTTCACCAACTTGCCCGTCGCGGGTCCACGGCTGAAGGACTGCTGATGCTCGAAGCCGTCACGGTAGACGGTGACCGTCATGTCGGAGGAGAGCGCGTTGACGACGCTCGCGCCCACGCCATGCAGGCCGCCTGACACCTGGTAGTTCTTGCCCTCGAACTTCCCGCCCGCGTGCAGGGTGGTGAGGATGAGCTCGAGCGCGGGCTTCTTGTGCTTCTTGTTCTTGTCGATCGGGATGCCGCGGCCGTTGTCCTCGACGGTCGCTCCGCGCAGGTCGTCGTCCAGCTCCACCGTGATGCGCGAGGCGAAGCCGTTGATGGCCTCGTCCACGGAGTTGTCGACGATCTCCCACAAGAGGTGGTGATAGCCGCGAGCGTCCGTGCCGCCGATGTACATGGCGGGGCGCTTGCGCACCGGCTCCAGCCCCTCGAGCACCTCGATGGCGTCGGCGTTGTACTCGGTCATTCGTCACCCTCCCCTTCGCCCTCGGGTGCCGGGAAGCCGGGCAACGTGGGCTCCGAGAGCACGACGCCACCGACGCGACCGCGCTTGAAGAGCAAGAAGCCGCGGCCCGCGCGTGACACGACCTCGTACTTGCGCGTGCTCACGCGATATTCGCTCCCGCCCTCGCGCTGCACGACCAGAGCGTCGTCCGTCCCGTAGAGAGCGCGTGCGCCAACCACCTCGTCCGCCTTGCCGAGCTTGATCACCATCACGCCCTGACCCGCGCCCGAGAGCAGCGAGATCTCGTCCGAGGCGCAGATCAGCGCCCTGCCCTCGCGCGTCGCGACGGCCAGGTGCTCTCCCGGCTCGATCCAGGCGACGTAGAGCACCTCGTCGTCGGTCTTGAGGCGCGCGTAGCGACGCCCCGTGCGCGTCGAGGGATCGCGATGGGCGCGCAGGCTGAAGCGCAAGCCCAGGCCCTTCTTGGTCACGGCCAGCGCCCAGGGCTGCTCGGGCTCTTCGGCACCCTCGGTCGGTTCCGGCACGTCGAAGAAGCGTGGGTCGAAGCCCATCATGCCGACCATGCGCTCGCCGTCCTTCATCTTGAACATGCTCTGCGCGGGCTGGCCGTAACCCGTGGTCTGGGGCACGTCGACCACGCGGCAGACGTAGCAGGAGCCGAGGTTGCTGAAGAAGGCCACGACGCTGCGCGTGGAGCCGGCGACGACCTCGACCACCGTGTCGCCTTCGCGCACACGCGTGGTGCTGACGTCGCGCACGCGTTGCTGGCGCTTGATCCAGCCCTGCTGCGTCAGCACGACCATGGCGTCTTCGAGGGCGATGAAATCCTCGGCCTCGAACTCGGGCTCGGCGACGGAGGCGCGCACCTTCGTGCGTCTCATGTCGAGGTTCTGGTCCTTCAGCTCGACCAGCTCGCCGCGCACCACGGCCCAGCGCGCCTTCTCGCTCGAGAGCAGCATCTCGATGCGCGCGGCCTCCTTGCGCTTCTCGTCGAGCTCCTCACGGATCAGCAGGATCTGCAGCTTGGCCAGGCGGTAGAGGCGCAGCTCGAGGATCGCGCTGACCTGCTCGTCGCTGAGCTCGAAGCGCTTCACCAGCTTCTGGTGAGCGTCCTCGCGTCCGTCGGAGCGCCGGATGATGCGGATGGTCTCGTCGAGCGCATCGAAGATGGTCGCGAGGCCCTCGAGCAAGTGGATGCGCTCGCGCAGCTTGTTCAGGTCGAACTCGAGGCGCTTGGTCACGACCTCGAGCCTGAAGTCGATGAAGTAGCGCAGCATGCGCTTCAGATCCGTGCGCTGAGGAGCGGCGACGTCGGGCTGCGACGTCGGCACCAGACAGGTCAGGTTCACCTGCACGTTGCTGGCGAGGGGCGTGTGCTTGAACAGGTAGGCCATCACCAGCTCGGGATCGGCGCCCTTCTTCAGCTCCAGCACGATGCGACAGTTCTCGTCGCTCTCGTCGCGCACGTCGACCAAGGGCGGCAGCTTCTTCTCGATGATCACGTCGGCGACCTTCGACACCACGGCGCGTCGCTCGACGGCGTAGGGGATGGCGGTGACGATGATCGACGACTGGCCGCGGCTATCCGTCTCTTCGAGCTTCCACTCGCAGCGCAGCTTCAACGAGCCCTGGCCCGCCTCGTACACGGCCGCCAGCTCCGCCTTGCTCGCCACCAGAAGCCCGCCGGTGGGGAAGTCCGGGCCCTTGATGTGGTTGAGCAGCTTGCTCAGAGGCAGCTCGGGCTCGTCGATCAGCGCGACACAGGCGGAGATCACCTCAGCCAGGTTGTGCGGCGGGATCGACGTGGCCATGCCGACGGCGATGCCCTGGCTGCCGTTGACCAGGAGGTTCGGAAAGCGCGCGGGCAGCACCACGGGCTCGAAGCGCGTGCCGTCGTAGTTGGGCCGGAAGGCGACCGTGCCTTGACCGAGCTCGCGCAGCAGCTCCTCCGAGAGCGCCCTCAGGCGCGCCTCCGTGTAGCGCATGGCCGCGGGCGAGTCGCCGTCGGGTGAGCCGAAGTTTCCGCGCCCATCCACCAGCGGCGCGCGCAGCGTGAAGTCCTGCGCCATGCGCGCCAGAGCGTCGTAGATGGCGGTGTCGCCGTGGGGATGGAACTTGCCCATCACGTCGCCCACGATGCGCGCGCACTTCACGTATTTGACGTCCTGGCGCAGCTTCAGCTCGTTCCACATGCCGTAGAGGATGCGCCGCTGCACAGGCTTCAGACCGTCGCGCACGTCGGGCAAGGCGCGCGAGGTGATGACGCTGAGGGCGTAGTTCAGATAGCGCCGCTGCGCCTCCTCGCCGAGCGACGCGTCGGAGATGTCCTCGATGTGCAAGGTCGTCTGGTTCTTGCCGCCCTTCTTCTTCTTGGCCACGCCGCTCTCGTCTCCCATGGGCCCGGACGTCTGAGCCGGGTGCTGTACTCTCGTTCAGTTACTTCGGGCCGCAGGCTTATCAAATAGGGCGGATCGAGGGCAAGGGCAGTGACGGCTGCGCCGCGCTCCGTGAGGCGCACACGCGACCGGTCATGGGGGCGCTGGCGCTGAAGCGTATGCACCCGTGGGCCGAGCCGAAGACGCTGGCCCCAGCGGGCGGAAGGCGCGTGCCCAGCTTCAAGGTTGGCGTGCTGGGCGAGGACGGCCGCCTGGTGCGGAGGCGAGCAGAACCCGAAGGCAAGTTCGCTGGTGGGCAATTCAACTCGCGGTCATGGGCCGGGCGATCCGCAGTGCATAGCGCCTCGACCTCCTCAACCGTGCATCGCAACGCACGTTGGCTGCGCCTACCTGGCACGGATCCTTTGGCGAATCGCACGGATCGTTTGGGTTGTTGGTCCCCTTCCCAGCACGGATCCCCTGGCGCTCACTTACGGTGTTTCCTGGTCCAACGAGCAGGAATAGTCAGGCGTGTGGATCCAGCAAGGATCAACAGCGGTGCAACGATCAAAGATGGCGACGCCTTCGGACCAGTCCACCCGGATAGCACTATTTTCAGAACCACGACGCCTAACAACATGCCAAGATTCAGCGTTTGACGGCCACGGAAAGACAGTGAGTTGGCAGGTGTCGATGTCAACCGAATAGGACTCGCCACACCACTCCGGCCCTTGCCTCTCGCCATTTCCATTATCATCCACACCGACGACAAACACTATGTTGCCACCATCCAAGAAGAACTTCCATCCAACCGGGCGCTCCTGCTGGATAGAAGCCGCACCCTGTGCAGCGGCAGCGGCAGATGGGGGAGGCCCATCGCATTGGCTCTGGATCGCGCTCGGAGCGCATGAGTGGAGCAGGGGGAGCGCCTGAACGAAGGGCTCAAGTATGGGAGCCCCCGAGCGGAAGCTGGCGTTGTCACACAACCCGCTCCTGAAAGAGGATCCCATGCCCGAGGTCGTGCCTGAGCCAGACGCTTCCGCCAACTCCCGCGTGCCCCGCCGCCTCATGGCGGCAGGGCCCGAGCTGAGGTCGACTGTGGTCGTGGTATCGTGATCGGCCTCGGCTTCGCCGTCGGGCTTGGTGGTGACGTCGGCGGCGGCCATGAGCTCGCCTCCGTCGGCCTGCTTCGCCTCAAGGGCCTCGGCGATTCATCGCAGCAAGTACTGCTTGTTGGGCGTCCGCGTGGGCTCGCCGACGGTCTCGGCGAATCGCGCCTGCAGCTCGGGCAGGCGAAGCCCGGCGAGCTCGTGCATCTGGTCTTGGATGTCGCTGTGCAGGTGGTCCTCCGTGCGCCGGGAAAGTCGATCGGCGTCAAGGACATGCAGGCGTGGCTGCCGAGACAGCTCGAGGTCATTCGACCCGTCGGCGTGGGCGGCGAGAAGCTGGCCCTGGTCGCCCGTTTGGGGCATCCTCGCCCGCGCGATGGCTCGGTCCCTGAAGACGATCGCGAAGCAGACAGCGCCGGCCAGACTTGCCGGCTACGAGGGTCTTTTCGCCGACGTCGCGGGGGTCATCGAGGAGGCGCGGCATTCCGCCGTCCGCACCGTCAACGCCGTGATGACGGCCACCTACTGGCTCGTGGGGCGTCGCATCGTCGAAGCCGAGCAGGCTGGAGAGACCAGAGCTGAATACGGCAAGGAGATCGTGGACCGGCTCTCGGCCGACCTGACTGAGCGCTTTGGGCGCGGGTTTGGCCGCAGCAACCTCTTTCAGATGCGCGCGTTCTTCCTCGCGCGCCGCAACATTGTCCAGACAGCGTCTGGACATTCCGCTCTGCCCAGCCACGGACCCGAGAAAGTCCAGACACCGTCTGCACAATTGCGGGGTGCGGCCAGCCTGAGCCAGGTCGCAGCCTGCTTTCCGCTTCCCTGGTCCCACTACGTGCGCCTCCTCGCCGTGAAGAACGAGAACGCCCGGGCCTTCTACGAGGACGAGGCCCTGCGCGGCGGATGGACGGTCCGGCAGCTCGACCGGCAGATCCAGTCCCAGTTCTACGAGCGAACCGCGCTGTCGCGGAACAAGGCGGCGATGTTGACCAAGGGCGCTCGACCTCGGCCCGAGGACCACATGACGCCCGAGGAGGAGATCAAGGACCCGTATGTGCTGGAGTTCCTCGGCCTCGAGGACGAGTACTCGGAGACGCAGGTCGAAGAAGCGCTCATCCGGCACCTCGAAACGTTCCTGATGGAGCTCGGCGGGGACTTCGCGTTCGTTGGCCGTCAGCGCCGGCTCCGCGTTGGAGATGCATGGTATCGGATCGACCTGCTGTTCTTCCATCGGCGGCTGAGGTGCCTGATCGTCATCGACCTGAAGCTAGGCAGCTTCACACACGCCGACGCCGGGCAGATGCACCTCTACCTCAACTACGCACGCGAGCATTGGACGCTGCCGGACGAGAACCCCCCGGTCGGGCTCATCCTGTGCGCCGAGAAGGACCACGCCGTCGCGAAGTACGCGCTCGAGGGCCTGCCCAACAAGGTGCTCGCCACCGAGTACCGCACCACGTTGCCGAAGGAACGTGTGCTCGTCGAGGCCATCGAGACGACCAAGCGCCAGCTGGAGACGCGAGCGCTCACCAAGCCCAAGGCGGCTGCCAAGAAGAAGACCACGCGCGAGCGCAAGCCTCGAAGCTGAACCACGTTGCGCAGACGGCCCCCGACATCGCCGACGCTCGCACCGCCCCGTCTGCCTGAACCTGGCGGTTCACCACCACCGCGTTCGCCAGTTGTCCGGGCTGTGTGGGCCTTCGAGGCCGGGCAGACCGGGACGGTCAACCGCCGGTTTCCGCAGGTGTGGCGGCGCTCTGCGGCAGCTTGCCGCACAGGGAGTCGCCGAGCAGGGCCTCCTGCGTGCCGCCAGCCTTGCAGGCGCCTTTGAACACGCTGAGCAGCAAGCGCCTTCGAGGCCGACCCTCGCGAAACACATCCCCGACCGATAGCGCGATGAGCCCGTGCTCCCGCAGGCCCGTGCCGAGGGCCATGGCGTACAGCATGTGATCGCGATAACCCTCTCGGTACTCGCCGGTGACCTTGAGGAGGCCTCTCTGCTCGCGTTCCGTCAGGGTCCGTGGGGTGCGTGTCGAGTCGCCGTAGTTCGCCATCCTTGGGGATGAAGGCGTGGCGAGGGCGGGATGGCAAGCTTGTTTGCCGTTCCCAGGTTGGCGGTCGCGCGGCGGGGCGAGCGTCAGCCGCCCCCCTCAAGGACTTCGCGAACCTCGTCCTCGGTGTACTCGATCAGTAGACGGCCGCATGTTCGTGCCCCGAAGGCCAATGCGAGTACAGCGAGTATGGAGCGGACGGCTTCGGGGCTTGTCGCACGAGGCAACTCTGCCAGTCCCATTTCCGCCATTTCCCGAAGAGCGGTCTCGTAGTCGGAGCGAGCCCAATGCGGAACGTCAGGATTGCCGCGGACACCACGAGCAGCGTCCACCGAGGCGACGAGAGCGTAGGAGTTCCAGTCCACAGCCCCTCGTAGTCGATGGATTCGAACAACGTGCGGTACTGCCACATAGGAGCCCGGCCCTACGTCACCTTGGTGATACATCTCCTCCCATAGAGCATCCCACGCGGGCTGCGGATCGGAGGCCGTCTCCAGTCGCCGCAACAGGGGGCGAAGATCAGTCGGGGTCCGGTATCCAGCCTCCAACTCTGCCCATCTCGGATCGTCGAAGCTCAGCATGTCCACTACTTCCACACAGCCGTAGTCGGGCTTGTCAGTCGTCCGCCGCTGCCCTCGATGGCCTGCTGGCATCCATGGGCGATCCTTTAGGCGTGTTTCGCTCATGAATCATGATGCCTTTCGCGCCTTGGACGAGGTGAGTGCCTTCTTGCGCCGGGTCGTCGGTGGTGGCGAGCCGCGCGAGGCCGCCGGCCACGAAGGGGAAGAGCAGCGCCATGCGTCCGACCGTGAGCTTCTTGCGCTCGGTGCTGGTGGTGGTGGCGTCGAGCACGGCGAGCGAGAGGAAGTAGGCGAGGACAGCGCTCTCCATGATGAGCCTGACGTTGTGCTCGGTGAGGGCCTCGATGTCGTCGAGTCGGAAGCGTCCCTTGAGCGTCTTCCACAGCAGTTCGACCTGCCAGCGCAGGCGGTAGAGTTCGCGAAGCGTCTCAGGCGCGTAGTGCTTGCGCGAAAGGTTCGTGAGGTACCACCACAACACCTCTTCGCCGTCGTCGTTGATGACCGGGATGGTCACGACGCGCGCACTGAATGCCGGTCGCTTGCCAAGGGAGAGTCGCAATCGCCAGAAGTGCAGTCGCTGCCCACCGCACAAGGATCGTCCGCCAGGCCTCGAGCCGGATCGCAGGTTGCGCTCCCGCATGGCGGTTCGGTGTCCGGCGCGCAGACACCCGCGTCACA
>Ga0210044_10003542_pt1 | contig 22249 bp, 23 predicted proteins | sample CryGey13umfilter_2_FD_183959 | JGI IMG/M metagenome (GOLD analysis project Ga0210044, IMG submission 183959) | Groundwater microbial communities from aquifer in Utah, USA - Crystal Geyser 4/9/14 3 um filter (SPAdes) (version 2) | ecosystem: Environmental > Aquatic > Deep subsurface >... | reverse complement strand
CTCCAATGCAACCTTGGCTTTGAATGCAGGAGAGTGATTTCTTCTTTTTGTCATATCGGTAGATCCCTTTCGTTTTAATGTCAGAATTCCACCTTAGCAACATGTCCGATTTTCTGGGACCACCTCTATCATAAGCGTTTCCAGAGCCTTTTTTTTCTGCTCCAGCTTTATAATTTTCTTTTCCGCTTCCTCTGCCTTTTTATGCTGAACCATAGAGGGCGGCGATACATCTGCTTTTTTTGCTTCGCTGTTTTTATTTTTCTTTTCTTCCTTACGTTCTTCACGGCGGGCTTTAACCGTATATTTCCGGTAATCATCAAGATCCCCGTCAAAATGCATACAGGTTCCCTCTTTAACCAGCCACAAACGATTGGCCACACGCTCCACCATATTCGGATCGTGGCTGACAATAACAATCGCGCCCTGATAGGCATTCAAGGCCTGCACCAATGCTTCCCGCGCATCAATATCAAGGTGGTTGGTCGGTTCATCCAGAAGCAGTAAATGCGGGGCATCAAAACTCATAAAGGCAAACAGAAGCCGCGCCTTCTCGCCGCCGCTGAGCGAGCCGATCCGGTTATCTGCCAGCGTCTTGGAAAACCCGAACGCGCCAAGTTTGGCACGTACCACAGGTTCCCTGACTTCCGGAATAGTTTTGCGCATCATCGCCGCCATGGCTTCATAGGGCGTTGACTCCACATCAAGTTCTTCTGTCTGGTGCTGGGAAAAATAGCCAATCCGCAATTTTTTTGCGCGAAAAATATCGCCGCTCATCACATCCAGTTTTCCGGCAATAAGCTTCATCAATGTTGACTTGCCATTTCCGTTTGCCCCAAGAAGGGCAATCCGGTCATCATTGTCAATATTATCATTCACCTTGCGCAGAATAGGAACACCTTCAGTATAACCAACATCCGCCCTGTTGATAGAAAGCATCGGTGAGGGAATTTCTTCGGGATCAGGAAATTTAAAGCGCACGGCACGTTCGGCGATCACAGCATCAACCAGATCCATTCTCTCCAGCGCCTTGATCCGGCTTTGTGCCTGACGCGCCTTATTGGCCTGTGCCTTGAAACGGTCAACGAATTTCTGCATATGGGCACGCTCGGCCTGCTGCTTTTCAAATATTTTCTGCTGCAGCCCCAGACCCGCCGCCCGTTCACGCTCGAACGTGTCATAGTTTCCGGTGTAAAGAACAAGCTTCTGCTTATCGACATGAATAACATGATCGATACATTTATTCAGCATTTCACGGTCATGGGAAATAATCAGCAGCGTATGGGGATAACTTGCCAGATAGGTTTCCAGCCACATAATCGCTTCAAGATCAAGGTGGTTGGTCGGCTCGTCCAGCAGTAATATTTCAGGCTCCACGAACAAGGAGGCCGCCAGCGCCACACGCATCCGCCAGCCGCCGCTAAAAGATGAAAACGGCTCCTGTAACTGCTCCTCCTTGAACCCCAGTCCAGTCAGCAGACGGGAGGCTTTTGCCGGAGCAGAATAGGCATCCATATCAGAAAGACGCTGATAAATTTCCGCAATTTTATTCGGGTCACTTTCAGTTTCCGTTGCTTTCCAGAGCTGCGCCAGCTCTTCATGCGCTTCCAGAACAAGATCAAGCAAAGATGTATCCGTTTCGGGAATATCCTGCCGCACCATGCCAAGGCGCTGCTTGACATTCATGCCAACCGTGCCGCCATCGGCCTGAATTTCGCCGGCAATCAATTTGAAAAGTGTCGATTTTCCGGCACCATTCAAACCCACAACCCCGACCTTCCAGCCATCCATAACAGTGACACTGCAATCATCAAGAATGATGCGGTTTGCAATTTTATAGGTTAAATTCGATACAGTCAGCATAAGCCTTTCTTCCTCCAGACAGGGTTTATGACATAAAAATACAAAAAATGGAAGTTTTGCGGGTATCTTTCTATTGAGCGCGATACGCGCCGCCTGCTTTACTCCAGAAGATACCGGATATCCAGAATTTCTATGATTTCTGTACCAGAGTCTGTGCGCACCTCAACAGAATCCCCGATTTCTGCTTTCAGCAGCGCTTTACCGACAGGAGACAGCCAGTTTATTTTTCCGGCTGAAAAATCGGCTTCATCGACACCGACCAGCGTCACGGTCACTTCCGTATCATTTTCCCGTATATAAGTAACAGTTGCCCCGAAGAAAGCACGTTCAATACCCTGCTGCTTTTTCGGATCAACAATTTCCGCATTTTCCAGCTTTTTGGTTAAATAGCGGGCGCGGCGGTCAATTTCGCGCAGGCGTTTTTTATTATAAAGATAATCACCATTTTCCGAACGATCGCCATTTCCTGCCGCCCATGAAACGATCTCGACAATTCCGGGGCGCTCCTCCTTTAGTAGCCAGCGCAATTCCTTCTGTAACGCAGCATGGCCGCCCGGGGTCATACAGTTTCTGGTTTCGGCAGGGAAAGGATTAATATCGGCAGGATCATCATCCTGCTCCGGATCACCTTCTTTTGTAAATGCTTTGCTCATTTCTAAAGTTGATCATAATCTGTAAATTTTTAAAAGAAAAATTACGACTCAAAATAATCTGGCTATAAGACAGGAGAATGGCTCTAAGGATGGCGCTTCCAGACGCCTTTTGAATCCTGATAATAATCCCCTGATTCAAGTTTGTTGATAATTTGCGGAGCCGCAAGTTTGGCAACAACATCAACGGGCTGGTTATTTTCCAGAGAAATACGGGTATATTCCTGTAAACGTTTTTGGTTCACCTCCTTGACAAGAGCAGCAGACTCCGGTGTTTCCTTCAGAGCGGTAATATATCCGTCAAGAGTCTCGCCAACAAGACCGGCACGGCGTGCCTCATGAAGATCAAGAGCAAAAGCAGGAAAAGCCATTAAAAGCCCCAGAACAACAATCATCCCGAAAAAGCGCAGTTTCATACCAACCTCCGTTAAAAAATATCCTTGTTTTTGTCAATGGATGCCTGAACATCTTTGTCAATCTCAACTTTAATATGATGCTCGATATTAACATTCAGGTTAATCTCGATAGGCTTATCAGGCGCCTGCAATGCTACTGTCGGCGTACATGCCGATACTAAAAACAATACTATCAGGAAGGGGAATCCGTTTTTTTTCATGGGTGGTTCTGATCCAGTATCTGTTGCGGGTCTGTAAATAATATAACATTCTGCCGGATTAAATCCAGTAGATCCCCATTGATACGAACATTTAATTGAACCGCCCTCCCCTTCATCACAGCGGGGTTTTTTCCTTCTATAGCAGCCAAAACAGACATTTTGTTTCCCGTATCATTACGGATGGACAAAGAAAGGGTATCATACTGGAAATCCTTCAGAATTTCACGCGTCAGCACCACCTGCTCATGATCACCGGGAATAAGATCTTCCGGTAGGGTGATCGTACCCGGGCCATCAGCCTTCAAGATTCCCTGTTCAAAAAAGACCGTGCCATCCCGCCCGATAATCAAAGGCAGAGTTCCCGAAACAACGCCTGTCGCGCTCACCTTTTTCCCTGTGAGAGACTGCAGAAAGCTGTCAACAGAAACCTTTTTAACCTGCAGAAGTACCTTCACAGCTTTCTTATCCGTCAAAGGGATTTCCGTCTTCCCGATCATTACCATTCCGCCCTGCCAGGGCAGAGCGGCCTGCGTAAGTGTCAATACGGTTTTTTCAGAATTCTCCAGAGAGTAACCGAGCGTAAATTCAGCGTAACCGGCGCTCTCTTTGCTTTCCATCCTGCCGGCCAATGTCAGGGTGCGGGCATCGACCTCCAGTGTCCCTTTAAGATCCAGAGCCGGAATAACAGCATTTTCTGTTTTAAGCTGCACATCTTTCAGAGACCAGAAACCCTGCCAGATCTCTTTTTGCTGATTAATTGCGGCATTTATTTCTGCGCTGGCAATATGGGCTTTCATCTTCCCCATTTCAAAAGACGGATTTTCCGATTTTACAACAACCTCCGGAACCGGAATTTTATGCCACCGGAATTCGAGCGGCGCTTTTATCTGCCATGGGTCTGTCACAATCCTGATCTGGCTGTCACCAAGTGCCAGATGATCAAAGGGAAGAAAGGAGAGCTGCTCCGCCGTCACCGGAAAGTAAAACTTTCCTTCTGCAGAAGAAGCGTTATATCCCTGCAAGCGCCATCTCGTTTTATCTTTATACATCTCGAGCGAGAGGCCACTGACAGTCAACTCCTGCAAATTCCCCTTCCAGAGCGCACGCGGTGAATAAAGAAGAGTCAGATCTTTCAAGAGCAGAGGCGTATCATCACCAATGGAGATATTCCGGATTTTCGCACTATGAAGATTCAAATCCGATAAGGTAAGACGGACATTCTGGAACCCTTTATCTTCCAGCAAAATCTGTAATCTTTGTGCCAGCAGCATTTTCCACGGCAGAAGATAGAAGGAAAAACCGATGGTTAAAATCACGACAGAAAAAACGGACAATATTTTATAACGATTTTTCATGGCTTTAGACCGCTCTGCCTGACAGCCACTGCTGAATTCCCCGTGCCGCCCGTACGGCTGTGGCAAAATCGGCCTGTAGCAGATAGCCGCCTGTCGGGGCTTCCCAATCCAGCATTTCTCCTGCAACAAAAACGCCCGGCTTTTTTAAAAGCATAAAATTCTGATCCACAGACTCGAACAGAACACCCCCCGCTGTAGAAATTGCCCGCTCAAGGGGAAAAGGGGCAAGGAGCGTTAGCGGGAAATGTTTTATAGAGTGCGCCAGTTTTTCAGGGTCATAATGTTCGGGGTTCTGCCATTCCGGATTTTCCATCAAGATATTCACGGCCACGGAAGACAGGTTTAAATATTTGCGCAAATAATTTGAAAAAGAAGCGCCACGGCGCGGTTTTTCCAGACGTTTTTTTATTTCGGAAAGATCAAGATCAGGCTTTAAATCAAGGACAAGATACGCCGTATTATTGACAGTAATTTCTTCCCGCAGAAGAGAAGACAGGGCATAAACAGCGCCACCTTCAATGCCGTTACTGGAAATCATCACTTCTCCCTGAATTTTTACTGCCCCAAAAGACACCGCAACAGATTTCAAAGGCTGTCCTGCAAAACGCCTGCGAAAAAGATCAGACCACTCGACAAAAAAACCGCAATTTGCCGGCTGCAAAGGGGCTATCCCGATATTTTCTTTTTCAAAAATTTCTACCCAGGATCCATCAGTCCCCAACCGTGGCCACGAAGCACCGCCAAGAGCCAGTAATGTGGCATCGGGTTTCAGACAGACAGGCGCGCCAGAATTTTTAAACACAATCGCATCCTCTTCCCATCCTTGCCAATCATAACCAAACATAAAGCGGACGCCCTGTTTTTCAAGGCGGCTGATCCATGCACGGAGGAGAGGGGAGGCTTTAAAACTTTCGGGAAAAATCCGGCCACTTGAGCCAATAAATGTTTTTTGCCCAAGACTTTCGCACCAGTTCCGCAATTCCTGTGGTGGAAACTCCTGAATGACAGACCCTGGAATTTCAGATTTTGTTCCATATTTTTTGATAAAATCATCCAGAGGCTCGGAATGGGTCAGATTAAGGCCGCCCCGCCCTGCCATCAGAAACTTTCTTCCTGCAGAAGCTTTGCGCTCATAAATCGTAACGGAAAATCCTTCTGCGGATAAAATTTCTGCCGCCATCAATCCGGCGGGGCCGCTGCCAATGATTATGATATTTTGATGTGACAGCCCGAACCCTTTACCAGAAAATATTTACTCATTAAAAGAAACTGTTTTTTCAATCGCATTGCGACCCTTCACAAGCGTTAGGACAATCTCGTCTTCCATAACAGCACTGGCAAGATTTTCAACATCAGCGGGAGCGTCCACACGGATCATTGCCTTGCGGGAATCACCTTTGTCAATTGTGATCTCCGGCAGCGCCGTAATATAAATATCGCCGGATTCAACATATAAATCCACATTCTGGAATCCTGACTGCGAGAATGCATTTACAACAATGGCATCCGGTCCAATAACGGCGCTTTCTATTTTCAGGGATGGTAACGGCGCTTGTTCCGGCACAAGCGCACGGCTTCTTTCTATAATAGATAAATTACTCACATCCGCAATATTGCGGACGGAAGGAATATCCACATGCAAGGAGATATTCTGCGGGACACATATATTGCTGCAAACCATGATATCCGCTTTAAGGTCAAGCGTCACAGGTTTCTGCGGGTCAATGATCCCGATCTCGAGCGGGAAGAGAACACTCTTTTCATAGCCAAAGCTATTAAATCCGGCCATTTCAAAACGCTCCGGTACCGGCCATAAAATTTTAACGTCTGTGATATTCGCAGACCCCTGCCAGTCAAAGCGCGGAGGCAGACCACCCTCGCCCGGCATACGCCAGTAAGCATGCCAGCCTTCGGCAAGCCGCAACTCAAAACCCGAGATCAGAATAGCAGAACTATCTTTTTGTTGCCCGCCTATCAGCAGGCGTGCCTGAAGGTAATCCGCCGAAGCCCAGGGGGTTTCCAGCGCCTGCGCATAAGGACAGGCCCCCGCGAAAATAACCAAAAAAACCAGATAGCTGAATAATTTCATAAAAGCCTGTCCCTCTCTCTTCTAAAATATGCTAATAGTATATAGTGTAAAACAGCAATGTTAAAGGTGGCTATGGGTCAAAGTGAAAAAGAAAACAGGGAAGGCGTAAAAAGCGTCCGCAAAAGCAGCGAAGCCGAAGGCTTTCTTGCCGGACGGTTGCTCCTTGCGATGCCCTCTATGGGGGATCAGCGCTTTTATAAAGCCGTGATTTATGTCTGTGCCCATGATGAAAGCGGCGCGATGGGGCTTGTCATCAACCATGAATTGCCCGGCGTTAACTTTAGCCAGTTATTTTCACAGCTTGATATTATTGTCGGCGAGAATAAGGCCGCCGCAACGCCTGTAATGAGCGGAGGCCCCGTGGAGACGGCGCGGGGATTTGTTCTGCATTCAAATGATTTCGAGCAGGAAGACACCATCAGGATTGATGATGATTTTAGTGTTACAGGCACAATTGATGCTTTAAAAGCCATTGCCGAAGGGCAGGCCCCCCAAAAAATGTTATTTATTCTTGGCTATGCCGGATGGGGCGCAGGACAGCTTGATGACGAAATCCAGCAAAATGCGTGGCTGGTTTCCGAACCGGATTCCGATCTGATTTTTATGGCCTCCCCTGAAGAAAAATGGAGCAAAGCCATCAAAAAACTCGGCATTGACCCCGGCATGCTCTCCGGCGCGGCCGGGCGAGCCTAGAAATGACCATACCGGATAAAAAACATAAAGGCCTCAAACGTATCTGGAACGCATTTTTTTATTCCGTGAACGGATTTAAAGCCTGCTATCGTACCGAAGAAGCCTTTAAACAGGAACTGGTACTCGCGCTTCTTCTTATTCCCCTTGGTCTTTATCTCGGAAATACTGCTATTGAGCGCCTTTTGCTCTGCGGCAGCCTTATCTTTGTTCTGCTGGTGGAGCTTCTGAATACAGGCATAGAACGCGCCATTGACCGTATTTCCTTTGAGAAACATGAACTGTCCAAAGAATCAAAAGATATGGGCAGCGCGGCTGTGTCACTGAGTATCCTGCTTTGTCTTTTTAGCTGGATCACGATTCTTTTCTTTTAAAATTAACTATAAAATTGTGTAAACTGGAATAATGAGCAAATTTACAATATATACTGTCCCCCATCCGGTTTTAAAGGAAATCGCAAAGCCTGTTGACCGTGTTGATGATACGCTCCGGAAGCAGATGGATGATATGCTGGAAACCATGTATGACGCGCCCGGTATTGGCCTTGCCGCCAATCAGGTTGGCTTGCTGAACCGCGTGTTGGTCATGGATCTGGAATGGCGGGAAGAACATGACAGGAAGAATCCCATCTTCATGGCCAATCCCGAAATTATCTGGGAATCCGGCGAAACGAGCTGTATGGAAGAAGGCTGCCTTTCTATTCCCGAACAGTTTGCAGAAGTCATACGCCCCGCCACCGTCAAGGTCAAATATCTTGATTATCACGGCAAGGAGGCACAGCTTGAAGCCGAAGGGTTGCTCTCCCATTGTGTCCAGCATGAAATTGATCATTTGAACGGCCTGCGCTTTATAGATCATCTTTCCAGTCTGAAACGGAATATGATGATCCGCCGTGTAAAAAAGCTGACAAAGGGGCTGGAAGTTTTATAAACACGCCAATCGGAAATAAAAATAACGCCAATGACTGAAAAAAAATTACGTATTGCCTTTATGGGGACACCGGATTTTGCTGTACCGGCACTCAAAGACCTGATTGGCAGCGGACATCCTATTGTTTGTGTCTATACACAACCGCCCCGTCCAAAGGGGCGCGGCTATCAGGTTATTCCCTCTCCCGTTCATGAAGTGGCGAGCACGCACGGGATTCCGGTTTTTACGCCACAATCCCTGAAAAAGGATTCGCTGGCGCAAGCGCAATTCCTTGCCCACGACCTTGATCTTGCCATTGTTGCCGCTTATGGCCTGATTTTGCCGCGTGTCATTCTGGAGGCACCGCGTCTGGGATGTCTGAATATCCATGCTTCGCTTTTACCCCGATGGCGCGGCGCGTCACCGATACAGCACGCCATCTGGAAAGGCGATCAGGAAACCGGCATCACCATTATGCAAATGGATGAAGGACTTGATACAGGCGCGATGCTGGCGCGAGAATCTGTCCCGATAAGACTACAGACAACCGCGCCAAGCCTTCATGATGAACTCTCTGCGCTGGGCGCGGGAATGATTGTCAATATTGTGAACCGTCTTGCTGGCGGAGAAAAAATAAAAGGAACTGCGCAGGATGACTCCAGATCTGTCTATGCCCCGCTTCTGACCAAAGAAAATGGCCATGTAGACTGGTCGCAAAATGCGCAGGAGATCGACAGACAGATCCGAGCCCTTCATCCATGGCCGGGCGTGTGGACAATCAATGGCGGGGGTAAACGTATAAAAATTATTGAGGCCGAACTTTCAAATAATAAAGTCACCAGTCCCCCGGGAATGATTCTCGATCATATCGGTCATATTGCCTGCGGTCAGGATACAGCCTTAAGACTGATAAAAATACAGCCAGAAAATGCAAAAATCATGGATGCTATTTCTGCGATTAACGGCGGCTACTTAAAACCGGAAATGATTCTCCTGTAATGCCTGTCTGCTCTAGCGTTTAATCAGAACCTGATAAAATGTAAAGTCACGGCCACTGGCGCCTGTATCCTGAAAACAACCCGCTTCAAGCCCATCCATATTATCAATCGTTTCCGAAGCGGCAAACGATCCCTGATAAGCCGTTACACTCATGCCATTACCATCCACAGGAATATTTCCGGAAATCCCCAGCAGGGCATTGATCTGGGCACAAAGTCCCTGTTTCAGATAAGCTTTATACATAATCAGTTCCGGGTTTGCCGAACGCAGCCCGGGAACAATATTCGTGCCCGAAAATTCCCATTCACTATAACGCGAATCAGCAGAATGCGCCGAATTAAGCCAGTCTGTACTTGGCCTCTTATAATAAGCGCCCCCGCCAGCGCTGCCAAAAACAAGACAATCCTGACAGGTTCCATTTGTATAGTCTGTGGCAGTCACCCCGTTTTCAAAACTGATATTATTTTCGCTGATTCCACGCAGGCGCATATTATCTATTTCCTGCGCAATTCCCGCGCTATAGCGCATGATATCACTGGCCTGAATACGATACTGTTCAATATTTCCGCTTTGCTCTGTCGTATCGCTCGACCGCGAGATCGTGACTGTGAGAACTGCCAGCAAAGCCACAGCCAGCAAGATAAACCACAGAACATTTCCCTGTTCATTCCGGCGATCCTGTTTCATCTTTTTTTCCATGCTTTTGATATTTTATTTCTTTTTTTATTGTACCTCATTTTTCGTGATCGTCATCGAATAAATCGGGTGTAATATGATAGGGCATTGATCGTGATGCACACCGTGACCGTATCAGGTCGCATTTTTTTCAGGAGATTCAGCCATGGCTGGTACAAAGAAAGAAACAAAACCTTCGAAAAAACCAACTAAGAAATAATCGTTTTTTCAGAAAATAATAATTCCAAATCCCGCAGATCTATCCGGTCTGCGGGATTTTTCTTTTAAGCCACGTCGTTCATCACCCCTGTACGGATTCTATACGGCATCATCTGGAATCAAGTATTTTTTATGAATGCGGTTATTTTCAAGGCTCAGGGCAATCTGTCCCTGCTTAAGTGCCAGCGCTTCTTTACCAAAAACATCATAACGCCAGCCTTTTAGTGCCGGAATATTAGCCTCGTCATCCATGACCAGTGCCTCCAGATCTCCGTTTCCGGCAATCAGTTTTGCTGCAACCTGATGCTCGCTGGCCTGAATTCGCAGCAGCATTTTCAGCATTTCCAGAACCGGAGTCATCTCGGAGGGGAAATATGGTTTTTTCTGTGGCTGCGGGCTTTGGCCAGCAGGAAGCTCCAGTCCTTTTCGTACAGCTTCCAGCATTTGTATACCATATTTTCCTCCAGCAAGATCCGCCGATATATTCCGGGAACTTTTCAGGTCTTTTTCGTTTGCAGGTTGATGGGTCGCGATATCAGCCAGTGTTTCATCGCGCAGGACACGGGCACGGGGAATATCGCGCCGTTGCGCCTCCCGTTCCCGCCAAGCCGCAATTTCTTTTAAAACCGCCATCGCTTTTGGTTTTGCCGATTTTATTTTTATCCGTTGCCATGCATCTTCCGGATGGTTCTCGTAGGTTGACGGAGAGCGCAATATTTCCATTTCCTCATAAACCCAGCCCGTTCGCCCACGATTTTCTAATTCAGCGGCAAGATGCAGATAGACATCGCGCAGATGAATTACATCATCCAGCGCATAGGACATCTGCTTGCCTGACAAAGGCCGGCGTGACCAGTCGGTAAATTGCGCCCCCTTGTCAATTCCGACCCCGCAGATATCCTGCACAATATTGTTATAGCCAATCTGGTCGCCATAGCCACAGACCATGGCGGCCACCTGCGTATCAAAAATCGGATGGGGGATTTTGCCGCTCAGATGATAAAAAATCTCCAGATCCTGCCGTGCCGCATGAAAAACCTTCAGTATTTTCTCATTTTCCACAAGATCAACCAAAGGTTGCAAATCAAGCGTTTCCACGAGCGGATCAACGGCCACAGCGTCAACGCCCGGCCCTGCAAGCTGCACAAGACAAAGCTTCGGGTAATAGGTTTTATCCCGCAAGAATTCGGTATCAATTGTTAAAAACGGCTGAGCCGCCAATGTTTTGCATAGGGCTGCAAGATCATCTGTTTTGGTAATCATACTCATAGAACAGGAATTTAGCGGTTTCTGTTCTAGAATGCCAAGTAATTCTTGACGAATCACACCAAAAATGACCATTTATCCTTTTGACGTATCGTGAAATAAAAAGGAAATAACATGCACCCCTATCGCTCGCACCATTGCGGAGAATTAGATAAATCCCACATCGGAGAGACCATCCGCCTGTCAGGCTGGGTTCATCGCAAGCGTGATCATGGCGGCGTGTTGTTCATAGATTTACGCGACACGCATGGCGTTACGCAATGCGTGATTGATATGGATTCTGCCTTACTGGGAGAGGCGGAAAAATGGCGGCCTGAATCGGTCATTACCATTACGGGACGGGTTAAAAAACGCCATGAAGGAACAGCCAACGCCGATCTGTCCACGGGCGAGATTGAAGTTTATATTGACGAAGCCACCGTGCAAGGCGCCGCAGATATCGTACCGTTACAGGTTGCCGATCCCGATCAGGCGGGCGAGGATATCCGTCTGAAATACCGCTATCTTGATTTACGCCGTGACGGGATGCACCGTCGCATCCGTTTACGTAATAATGTCATTGCCGGTTTGCGCCGCCGGATGTGGGATCAGGGATTTCAGGAATTTAATACACCAATCATGACGGCGAGCAGCCCGGAAGGGGCGCGGGATTATCTTGTGCCGAGCCGTCTGCATCCCGGAAAATTTTATGCCCTGCCGCAAGCACCACAGCAGTTCAAGCAATTACTAATGGTCTCCGGCTTTGACAAATATTTCCAGATTGCGCCGTGCTTCCGTGATGAAGATGGCCGCGCCGACCGTCTGGCCGAGTTTTACCAGCTTGATATCGAGATGAGCTTTGTCACACAGGAAAATGTTTTTGCGACAATGGAACCGGTCATTGGCAGCCTTTTTGAGGAATTTTCTGACTGGACAGGCGTTGAACATAGTGTAACCCCCGCCCCGTGGCCGCATATCAGCTGGAATGAGGCCATGCTTAAATATGGGTCTGACAAGCCGGATCTTCGGAATCCGCTTGAAATTGTTGATGTCACTTCCATCTTTGCGCGGGAAGATGTCAGCTTCAATGCCTTTAAATCCATCATTGCCAAAGACGGTGTTGTCCGCGCTATTCGCGCCCCCGGGGTTGGAGATAAACCACGCAGTTTCTTTGATAAACTCAATGACTGGGCGCGGGGTGAAGGGGCGCCGGGGCTTGGTTACATTCTTATTGAAAATGGACAGGGCAAAGGTCCGATTGCCAAATTTATTCCGCCGGAAGCGACGAACGAACTAATAGAGCTGGCTGGTCTTGAAAATGGCGATGCCATCTTTTTCGTTTGTGACAAGGCCCATAGTGCCGCCCGTTTTGCCGGAAAAGCCCGTGATAAAATCTGTGATGATATGGGCATACGCGAAACAGGCACTTATAAATTCTGCTGGATTGTCGATTTCCCGATGTATGAACGGGACGAACAGACCGGAAAAGTCGATTTTTCACACAACCCCTTTTCAATGCCGCAAGGCGGGATGGATGATCTCCTTCACAAAAATCCGGAAACAATTATGGCATTCCAGTATGATGCCGTTTGTAATGGCCATGAACTCTGCTCCGGCGCGATCCGGAATCACCGTGCCGATATCATGGAAAAAGCGTTTGCCATTGCCGGCTATGACAAGGCTGTTCTGGAGAAAAAATTTGGCGGGATGCTCAATGCTTTCCGTTACGGCGCCCCTCCGCACGGGGGCTGTGCCTTCGGAATTGACAGGATTGTCATGATTCTGGCGAACGAACCGAATTTGCGTGAGATCTATGCTTTTGTCATGAATGGTGCTTACGAAGACCCGATGATGGGTTCTCCCAGCGAAGCCTCCCCCGAACAGCTCAAGGATCTGCACCTGAAAACAGTCATGCCGATGAAGGTTTCAGAAGACACCAAAAAGCGCGCCTAGGAATCTCCAATCATCTATTTCCCGGAGATTCTAAAAAATATGAACCGGGATTGAGGGGCTGGAAATATTGTAAATATGGTGGATTCACAAATGAAAACGGCAGACCTCATTTACGAATATACTCTGAAAGGCGCAACATGGCTTGCCAGACCCGCCATAGTATTTTACACACTCCCGTTTTTAATGCTATTGCTGGTTTGCGGCACGGTGGCGCAGCGTTATATGGGGCTGTATGATGCACAAAAAATGTTTTTCTCTTCCTTTATCCTCTGGACGGGCTTCGTGCCGCTTCCCGGAGGCTATAGCCTGATTGCGGTGATCAGTCTCTGTCTGCTGGTCAAATTCCTGTTTTTTAGCCAATGGAAATTAAAAAAAGCCGGAATAAACCTGACCCATCTGGGCATACTCGTTCTTTTATGTGGCGGACTTTTAACGGCGCTACAGGCCGAAGAAGGGTATGTTGTTATTCCCGAAAAGGGTCGCACCACAAGCATTTCAGATTATCACCAGCGCGAGCTCCTTATTCTTAAAAACGGAATAATCCATACGCGCATTCCTCATCAGAACATTGTTTCCGGTATGGATTTTCAGTTCGAGGGACTTCCTTTTGCCCTTAAAGTCCGCAATCACTGCCGGAATTGCCGGATTTTCAAGCGCGAAGAGGCACAGGAAAATTACGGATTGCCCTTTCTCGGTATGGGGAAATTCATGGCTCTGGAAGCGCAAGCCCCTGAAAAAGAGGACGAGGCCAATCTTTATGGCGCCACACTGACCATCACAGGAGCAGGAGAAGAATTTGACGGCGCTTATGTTATCTTTGAAGCGATGCCAAAACCGATTACGATTGAAAAAGAAGGCATCCGTTACGAAATCATCTACGACAAGGAACAGAGAAGCCTGCCTTTTACACTTGAACTTGTGGATTTTCAAAAAAGTGTTCATCCGGGGACAGAAACACCAAGCCATTATCATTCGGATATTATGGTCGAGGATAATTCTATCCGCTGGCCGGTACGGATCGAGATGAACAAACCTTTACGATATAAAGGTTATACGTTGTTTCAATCCTCTTTTGCCCGGAACCGGGATGAAACCGTCACAATTTTAAGTGCCGTTAAAAATAAAGGCTGGCTTTTCCCCTATATTGGCGTTGCGATTATAACGATCGGTCTTTTTCTTCACGTCATTCTTATGAGTACCGGACGGCGGCAGCGCCCATGAGAAATATTATTTTCCTTGTTTTGTGTTTCCTGTTTCTCGTTTCCATCCCTGTTTCCGGTAATGCGAATGATAACAATCTGTCAGTGGACGAGTTTAGAAAAATTCCGATCCTGCATGAAGGCCGGATGAAACCACTCGAAAGCTTTGCTATTTTACTGCTTGATGATATTTCCGGACAGCATCAGGATAAAGATGCCTCCGCATGGCTTGCCGAAACACTGTTTAATCCGCAATATGCGGTCACACGTCCTGTTTTTCAAATTATGAACCCCGATTTACGGACGCGCTTTAATCTTCCTTCCCGGAAAAGTAAACTCTATAGCCTTGAAGAGCTTTCGCCGTATCTGGTTCAGACCCATGAACAGGCGTTATCATTAGCCTCCCGCAATGGGCAAACCTTGACAAAAGAGCAAGAAGCTCTGGTGCGGCTCCATAATGATGCCCTCACTTATAGCCAGCTCTTACATGCCATGACTCCTTTTTTACCGATGCAGCTTGTTATTCCCGAGATGCTGGGGATTAAAAGCGGTATTTATTCTGATATGCCGACATGGCAGGAAGTCAAAAAGAAAGACCGTGTTTTAGCAGAAACATTACAGCGTCTTGTAAAAAGAAAAGGCGAAGATTTCACACATTATACGGAAGAAGAAAAAAATCTGGCCATTCTCGGTTTTGAATTCGGACAATTGCAACAGGCGGGCGCACAGAATACTTTACTGCGCATCATACCGCCGCAATGGGAAAAACCGGAATGGCTTTCCCCGTGGGCTTTGCTGGAACAAGGGCAGGGAAGCCCGCAAAGTAATAAACTTTTGAACCTATGGCAGGATATGGCCAGATCATGGCGCAAGAATGATGCGGCTGGCTGGAATGACTCTGCCGCACAGGCTTATAAAGTATCCCTTTCGCAAAGTCATAATAAAAATCTTGCCCAGCGCCTGACAGGAGAGCTTGTTTATAATGCGCTTAGTCCTTTCAAACTGGCAATTTTTCTCTATGGGTTTTCTGCCCTGCTGGCCGCAGCGTTTTTCTGGAGCATAAAGCCCACTTTATACAAAGTGTCTATGATCGCAGCAATAACAGGAACTCTAGCGCAATGTTCAGGGATTATTCTCCGGATTTTTATATTACAGCGCCCGCCCGTCGGCTCGCTTTATGAATCACTTTTATTTGTCAGTCTGGTTATTATGATTTGCGCGCTTATTATCGAGCTCAGACGCCGTGATGGAACAGCACTGATAAGCGGCACAGTATCCAGTCTGCTGATTCTTTTTATCGCCCCGGTTGTTGCACCAGACGGAGATGATTTGCAAATGCTTGTGGCTGTCCTGAATACCGGTTTCTGGCTGGCGACACATGTGATCTGTATTACAGCAGGCTATGGCGTTTGCGTGATTACAGCCATGCTTGCCCATCTTTATCTTTTTAAAAAGGGTCATAAACCGGATGATTCTTCAAATGGTATTGTGCGGTCTATTTATATTACATCGCTGGTCGCACTGCTTTTGACGGCTGTGGGAACGGTTCTGGGCGGCATATGGGCTGACCAGTCATGGGGGCGTTTCTGGGGATGGGACCCAAAGGAAAATGGCGCGTTACTCATTGTCTTATGGCTGATCTGGGCGCATCACGGCAGGATTGGCGGGCATTTGCCGCCTTTATTATTTAATGCCGCACTGGCCTTTCTGAATGTGATTGTGGCGCTGGCATGGTTCGGGGTTAATCTCTTAAGTGTCGGGCTGCATTCCTATGGCTTTATCAGCGGTATTGCCACCGGACTGGCTGTATTTTGTGGAGGAGAAACATTATTGATCTATGGTCTCTGGCTTCGCGCCAGCAAGAGACAAAAAACAAAGAGGGCAGAAATCATATGAAACTGAATATACTCATTCTTGTTGTGATCATTCTTCTTGGCGTTGCCTTGAACCAGACTATCGATTTTTCAGGAAAACCACAGAAGAACGCTGTGCCCATTGCAAACACAGACACCATAAAAAGCCGCACAGGAATTTTACCGGATTTTTCCATGACGGCGCTTGATGGAAAACAATACCAGTCCAGAGATTTTTCCGGAAAAATGCTTTTGATTAATTTCTGGGCCTCATGGTGCATACCCTGTCTTATAGAGTTTCCTCTACTTCTTGAACTGGCAAGGCTCTATCCTGATGATCTTGTGCTTCTTGCGATTTCAAGCGATCTTGATGAAAGTGCGATCAGGCGTTTTACAGGAAAACTTGACCGGAAGAATGCAAACATACTTGCGCAGGATAATGTTCTGATTATTCACGATAAGGAAAGCCGAATTACATTCGATATTTTCAAGACATCCCTGCTACCGGAAACCATCACCGTCAACCGTCAACAGGAAATGATTCACAAAATCGTCGGTGCCGACTGGACAGTTGAAGAAATAAAGACCCTTCTCGAACAATAGACTCAGTATTCCCCGAACATCAGAATTTCTGCTTTCATAAGCTGTTTCATCGCATGGAATGCCCAGTCATCACGAGCCTGAGAAATATTGCGCACAAGAACCTCGGAAAACCCTGCGCCAACCATATTAACCTGTTCACGGGCTGTTGGCAGTTGCGAGCAAAAAAACAAGCCATTAACAATTTTCAAACCATGACGCGGTGCGTTCATCAGCAGGCGGTTCACGGGTTCCTGCATAAAGCTGTATTTGCCTTCGGGATGCGTAATCTCTTCAATATCCGTGTCCATTCGATACCCGATTGCCGGATGGGCACGAGCCGTAAGTCCGAAAATATCTCCGCGCTTATTTTTAGCAAGAGCCACGGCAAATTTACGTCCTTTATGTGTTTCCAATTTAAGCGCTATAAGAGCGCGAAAAACATCTTCATTGGCACCGGAAACCCGCTCGATCTCTACCGGACTGTCTTCCGGCGGTGTAAAGCTCTCCGGAATCTCGATAATGGGAGAAAGTTTTTTTTCCTTACGGTTTAGCTCGTAAACATTAATTCCGGCGCGTTCGCATATCTGCATCGACATATTGGTAAAATGCGTGCCGCGCCGTTCGGCAAAATCCTTGTTAAATCCCTTATGGTCGATATAGATAGTCCTGATTCCGGCCTCTGCGATATTCTTGGCGCAATTGGGGCAAAAAGGATCGGTTACACAGAGACTTGCGCCATATGTGTAGGGCGCAGCCAGAATTGCGGCCGTTTCGGCATGGATGGTACCGCTGCTATTACCAATTTTTTTATCAAGACCGATGGTCTTTTTAATGGCTTCCGGCCAGAAATTCGTCTTTGAAAGACTATAAGGATGACGCTCTTTATCCGTCCCGAAAATTGTCGCGGCAATTTTATTAAGCGGATGCAGACTTGACCCCACAATCACAACAGCTTTTTGCATTTCATCAAAAGAGGAAAAATTCATGAAGGGGTTTTATGAAACAACATTCCGGGGGTTGCCCTCCATATCAAGTTGCAGAGCCTGAGAGAGCTTGAGCAGAATCTGATGCTCTGCGCCGCTGATATTCAAAAGAGCTTCAAGACTGGGTAACTGCTCCTGTTTTAAACGGGCCATAAAACAGTGCCAGTAATGTTTTGCATACATGATGTATTTTTCCGGTAAGGGTTGTTCCTCCTCGTTGAATTCACGATACGCCATGGCAACGGCTGTGGCAATTTCCATCAAAGCCTGACGGAAAGAAAGAATATCTTTTGAATCCATTCGTTCCTCCAGAATAACAATCGCCTGATGACATTGTTGCGGAACAGTATCCAGATTCCGGCTCCATTCTTCCCATAGATTTTTATTAGACAGTGTCTCTTTCATGAGCTCTTCGATAAATTCTGATTTCAGAAAATCTTCCGAATAGCCAATAATCAGGTTCTCCAGAGTTTTTAACTCTGCTTCCTGTGATTCATCACCGCCGCTTTCATCACTCTCGCTGACCCATAAACCGGCACGATAGGGCAAAGAGGTGAGAAGCTCGCGCTGATCTGTTGTAAATTTATCCAGATAAGACAAGGGATTCCTTCCTTTTAATCATTCTATTTTATCGTAAATATTTATTTTTTACACATAAATTTTCGTATCTAATTTCCTGAATTTATTGATTTTCATATTAATCAGGCGACCAGTGCGTAAAGTGCCACTGCCGCCGCATTTGACACATTAAGGCTGGCAATAGCCCCTTGCGTTGGTAAACGGACAAGATGATCGCAATGCTCACGGACTTTAGGACGCAGACCTGTCCCTTCCGCACCAAGCACCAGCACGATCTTGCCCTCTTTTTTAATATGACTGATGGACTGATCACCGCGCTCATCCAGACCCATCGCAAAAAATCCGTTTTCTTTCAGAAGATCCAGCGTATCAGACAAATTGATTTCATAGGCAACAGAAATATGTTCCACCGCGCCACTCGCCGTTTTGGCCAGAGTTCCTGTCAGTTCCGGCGAATATTTGCGCTGCATGATGACTCCTGCCGCGCCAAAGGCACTGGCCGAACGTAAAATAGCGCCGACATTATGCGGATCCGTTACCTGATCAAGCATGAGGATGATTGTATTTTCTATGTTTTTTGTCTTGATTATCAGATCCTGAATAAAAACTTCCGGCAAAGGCTCGGTATGAAGCGCGATTCCCTGATGCACCGCACCGGGCGGTAAAAGCCGATCCAGCTCTTTTTTCTCGATCACGGACGGCGGTGTTTTCCGTAAAGACAAAATATCTTTAAAAGCACCCAAGGCGTCTTCTGTGATATAAAGCCCCCGCACTGTCCTGTCCTGATTAAGCCAGGCTTCGCGCACAGCATGGGTTCCCCACAGATTTGCAGCAATCCTGCGCTTTTTTTCAGGGGTATATTGCCGCTTCTTATCCGAATTTTTATAAGGTTGTTTATACTTTTTCATGACCTATCATAAATCATATATTGACAGACAAGGCAAAAACCTTTTTCTTCTAGCCTGACTTATCATTTCTGCTGGAGGGGTGGTCGAGTGGTTAATGGCATCGGACTGTAAATCCGACCTCTTATGAGTACGCAGGTTCAAATCCTGCCCCCTCCACCATTTATTTTACAACCCGCCCCGATTGGCGGGTTTTTCTTTGCGCAAAAGGCCAGTTTTTACGCCTTTCCCATAGGTTCTTTGAGCACTGTTAGAGTGCAAAACCGCCGGAAATCTCTCTCAATTCTCACATTCTCTTACGGCTTTGAGCACGAAACGAATTTTCAGTGCTCAAGGTAACGCCTTGTTATAGAACGATTTTCAAAAATGTAATTTTGCATCCTGTAAATGGTTGGCTTCATAGCACTTTTCGAACTTCTCAAATTTTTTTCTCATCGCATCGTCGTTTTTAAAGGCGTTCGCATACCAGCCTTATGAGGAACAATTCATAAGGAGTAAAATATCATGCGAACCAGCACACAAAACCCTGCCGATATGAGCAGTGAACAACGCATAGCAGAAATCGCAACCATTCTGGCCAGGGGGCTGTCCCGATCCAAAAACAATCAACAAAAACAAGGTGTTGAGAGAAGTTCGACTGGACTTCCAAGTGCTTCGAAGCATTCATGTTCTCACACAAAAGCTCTGAAATAAGTGAGTACATAAGATGGAAATTAATATGCTGAAAGAATATGCGGCTCTTGAGGAGATGAGCGTTAAAGAGCTTCTAGGGACGTGGCCGCGCTATTTTGATAATCCCCCTAAGAACAGAACAAACAAAAAATATCTGGTGAGCGAATTGATTTACCGGATACAGGAGCTGGCTTATGGCGGATTGACCAAATCAACGATTGATCGGCTGGAAGCGCTGGCGGAAAGCAAAAACCTGAACAAACAGATATATGAAAGCACCCGCCTTGCCATTGGCACAAAACTGGTGCGTGAGGTTAAAGGTGTCGAACATCATGTCACTGTTTTAGAGGATGGTTATGAATATCAAGGCGTAAAATACAAAAGCCTCTCTGGTGCCGCCTTTGCCATTACAAGAACGCGCTGGAACGGGAATGCCTTCTTTGGTCTTGGCAGTTCCCGACACCATCAAAAATCAAGGAGGCATAATTAATGACAGAAAAAAAGATTCTGCGCTGCGCGGTCTATACGCGAAAATCCACTGAAGAAGGTCTGGACATGGAATACAACACGCTGGATGCTCAGCGCGAGGCCGGGGAGAAATATATCGAAGCCATGCGCCATGAGGGCTGGCGGATCATGCCGGAGCAATACGATGATGGTGGGTACTCCGGTGGGAATATGGATCGTCCAGGCCTACAAAAACTCATGGCCGATATTGAGGCTGGCCGCGTTGATGTCGTGGTGGTTTACAAAATTGATCGCCTTTCACGCTCGTTGGCTGATTTTGCGAAGATGGTAGAGATTTTTGATAAGCACGACACCAGCTTTGTATCTGTGACCCAGCATTTTAACACCAAAGATTCCATGGGGCGGTTGACACTGAATATCTTGCTGAGCTTTGCCCAATTCGAGCGCGAAGTCACGGGCGAACGTATCCGCGATAAATTTGCAGCATCGAAGAAAAAAGGCATGTGGATGGGCGGGCCGCCGCCGCTGGGCTATGATGTGGTTGAGCGCAAGCTTCTAACCAACGCCAAAGAAGCCCCGCAGGTCAAATATATCTTTGAGCGTTTTGTTGCGCTGGGTTCATTATCATTGTTGGCTAATGAGCTGAACACCAAAGGGCATAAGACAAAATCATACATAAGCCAGACAGGTAAACATCAGGGCGGAAAAGCTTTTAGCCTGCAAGCTTTGCGCACCATTTTGAACAACCGTCTGTATCTGGCAGAAGTCCATCATAAAGGCAAATATTATCCCGGTCAGCACCAGGCTCTCATTGAGAAAGATTTATTTGATAAGGCGCAGAGTATTTTTGCAGAGAATGCAGGTGTTAAACGCAAACGCACCTATGCTGCAAAATCAGATGCCTTGCTGAAAGGGATTATTGTTTGCGGTGGTTGCGAAAGCGCCATGTCGCCAACCTACACACGCAAAAAAAACAAGCAATATCGCTATTACATCACAAATTCTTACCGTCAACACACATGTGGAGAATGCCCTGTCAGCCGCATCCCTGCCGGGGAAATAGAGGAAATTATCAAAGGTCAGCTCAGAGCTGTTTTTGCATCCCCGCAAATACTGGTCGAAATATGGCGAAAGATGCGAAAAGAGGACAGGAATTTTCAAGAGCATGACATGCATGAGGCGCTTCAGAAGCTGGGATCCTTCTGGGATCACCTTTTTCCAGCTGAACAAAAACGCATTACGCAGCTACTGATAGAGCGTGTGGTCATAAAATCACATGGTGTTGATATTGAATACCGCGCAAGCGGCCTTGAAAATATCGTGCATGAGCTTCAGAAAACGATCAATAACAACGCAAAAGAAATGGCCGCATAAATTGGATGTAAACGTGCAAAAAGCAAACCAGAAAATTATTGTTCATGTCCCCATAAACTTAAGAAAATGGGGTGGAAAGAAAGTCGTGGTCGGCCCTGTTGGTCAAGATTTGCGGAGGCTGGATCTTCATATTCGCAAAGATGAGAAATTGCTCAAGGCGCTGGGGCGTGCTTATAAATGGCAAACATGGATTGAGACAGGCAAATGCAATAATGCCCAGGAAATCAGTGAAATTGAAAATATAAACAGAGGTGGTCCTACTTTGTTGGACAGGTTGGCGGCGTTTTTAAGGTGGAATCCCGTTTCAACAATTATGCCGCCATTGCGTAAATTTCTTCTACATTTTCATGTCCTTTCTGTAAAGCCATACTTTC
>Ga0210044_10003541_pt1 | contig 22251 bp, 23 predicted proteins | sample CryGey13umfilter_2_FD_183959 | JGI IMG/M metagenome (GOLD analysis project Ga0210044, IMG submission 183959) | Groundwater microbial communities from aquifer in Utah, USA - Crystal Geyser 4/9/14 3 um filter (SPAdes) (version 2) | ecosystem: Environmental > Aquatic > Deep subsurface >... | reverse complement strand
GGCTTTAGCCACATCAAATTATTTTACTCGATTAGTAGAGATTATTTTTACCCCTTAACTTCGTATCATCGCAATATGCGGAATATCATCTTCTAAATAGCCTTCCCCTATAGGTAGAAAACCATATTTTTTATAAAATGCTACTAAATATTGTTGTGCAGATATTTTTATAGGTGTTTTTCCAAATTTATGTTCAATAAACTGCAAACATTGCAACATCAGTTGATGAGCAACATCTTTTCCTCTTTTGTTTTTTTCTACAGCTACCCTTCCAATAGAAACTTGCGGATAACTGATGTTGTGAGGTAAAATTCGTGCTACAGCAACGATTTCATTTTTTAAGAATCCCATCACATGATAAGCATGTTTATCTTTCTCATCTACTTCTTGATAAGGACAATTTTGTTCTACCACAAAAATTTTTGTACGTAAATAATAAACATCAAACAGTTCCTCTAAAGAAAGTTGATTAAACGCAGCTATTTTCCATTCTACTTTCTCCATTCTAATAAATTTTCAGCATTGGTTTTTATTTTTTTATTATCAACCAACCATTGCAACACTTTAATGGTTTTATCTTCTCTAATACCTTGCACTGCATTTACCAATTGGGTTAATGTCATTGGTGTTTTTTGCAATAATTGTTTAAGTTGATCCGAAACATTAGAAAATTCAATATCACTTAATTCCAATTTATTTCGTTCCAAACAAACATCACAGACTCCACATCTAAACGTATCTTTTTCACCAAAATAAGCCAATAAAATTTGGCTTCGACATTTGTGTAACGTGCTAGAATAATAAATCACACTTTCCATTTTTTTGATAGCAATTTCTTTTCGTTCCTTATAATTTTGTGGAGAAATCCGAATATCATTCACATTCAATCGCTCTGTAGTGTAGGTAATTTGAGGTAAATTGGTTTGTTTTATATAATCAATCACGTTAATGTTGTGCAAATAAGAAAGTCCGTTAACTACCTTGTCTTTAGTAGTTGAAAGACGTTTTGCTAATTCAAACTCATCAATTTTTGAATAATTTTCGAATAATCCAGTATAAGAACGCAATAAGGTTTTAATAAACAAATCGAATTTTGTATTTTTTACTTGAAATTCATACAAATCATCTTTACTAATTTCAATTTTAATGCGAGAAGGAGTAAAGTTGGCTTCCGATAAAATAAGGTAACCTTCTCTCTCTAAAAATTTCAAACAATTAAAAACTGCTGTTACTTGCATATTGTATTGAGTACTAAATGTTGAGATATTAAAATTATAACTTTCATTGTAAGCTGAACCTATAGGAATCTGGAAGAAATTTGCCAATGCTTGATACACTTGTTTTATCGCATCAATTGGAGGAAAACTACTAATAATTCGTTGTTCTAAATCCATTCTGTCTGATTCTTGAACCAACAAAACAGCATAGGCTTTTTTTTCGTCACGACCTGCACGACCAGCTTCCTGAAAATAGGCTTCCAAAGAGTCTGGCAAATCCAAATGAACAACAGTTCGCACATCGGGTTTGTCTATGCCCATTCCAAAAGCATTGGTAGAAACAATTACACGTGTTCTATTTTCTATCCAATTGTGTTGTTTTTTGTTTCGCTCTTCATTGGTTAATCCTGCATGATAAAAATCGGCTGATACATTGTTTTGATAAAGAAACTGAGCAATTTCTCTGGTTTTTTTTCTACTTCTTACATACACTGCAGATGTTCCTTTTATGGAGTTTAAAACCTTCAACAATCTCCCTAATTTGTCTTCTTCATTAAGTACCACATAAGATAAATTTTTTCGCTCAAAACTTTTTTGAAGCACAAACTCTTTCTTAAATCCTAATTGTTTTTGGATGTCAATAACCACCTCAGGAGTTGCAGTGGCTGTTAGTGCTAAAAATGGAACATCGGGTTTTACTTCACGAAGTTTAATAATATTGAGATAGGACGGACGAAAATCATAGCCCCATTGAGAAATACAGTGCGATTCATCAATAGCAAATAAATTAACATTCATTTTTTTTAATCGCTCTTTAAAAATTTCTGTTTCTAACCGTTCTGGTGAAACATATAGGAATTTTATATTGCCATACACACAATTATCCAATGCAATATCAATTTCCCTTTTGGTCATTCCAGAATAAATAGCCACTGCTTTTATATTGCGTTTCACCAAATTTTCAACCTGGTCTTTCATCAACGCTATCAATGGAGAAATTACTATACAAATTCCTTCTTTAGCCATTGCTGGCACCTGAAAACAAATAGATTTTCCTCCTCCAGTAGGCAACAATGCTAGTGTGTCTGTTCCATTTAGTGTTGCATTCACAATATCTTCCTGCAACGGTCTAAAGTTTGAAAAACCCCAGTATTTTTGTAATATTTGATGAATATCCATGTTGAGGCTTATTACTATTTTTTGAATTTATTTATACTCAAACTTAGTAACTTTTCAGAAGAAAGGATGCTTAGTTTGAGTTATACTCGAAACCAAAATTCGAAAATTCATTTGGTTTCGGTATATTCAATAAGTTTTTATACTTTTACAAATCTACTAAAATAGCTTATGCATCCGATTATTGCTTTTATAAAACTAATACGTCTGCCTAATTTGCTCATTATAGCACTTACTCAATATGCTATTCGCTTTGGTCTAATCTATCCTATTCTTAAAGAAGCAACCGATTCTGATGTTTTACATCTTTTACTTTCCGAAAAATTATTTTTTCTATTGAGTTTATCTACAGTATTAATAGCTGCGGCAGGTTATATTATTAATGATTATTTCGATGTTAAAATTGACCGAATTAATCGACCTCAGCAAATTATAATTGGTAAATATATAAAAAGAAGGGTTGCAATGGGAGGACATATTGTACTTAACACCATTGCTATTATGTTGGCCATTTATGTTGCTTATGAAATGAATATGTTAAAACTAGCTGCTATTCAGGTGCTTGCAACAGGAGCTTTATGGTACTATTCCATTTATTTCAAAAAGCAAGTATTAACAGGAAATTTTTTAGTTGCTCTTTTAGCTGCTTTAGTTCCTTTCGTTGCTGGTTTTTATGAATTAATTCTTCAACACACTTTTGCTGAAAGAACTGTGCTTCAATTGTTACCATACCTAGAGGAGCAATTTTCTGTCAATGAATTGATGTATATCCTAAAACAAAATCTTAGTATTATTATGAAATGGGTCTTGGGGTTTTCTTTGTTTGCATTTTTAAGCACAATGATACGCGAAATCATCAAAGATATTGAAGATTATGATGGTGATAAAAAATATTATAGTCATTCTTTACCTGTTGCTTATGGAAAAAATGTTGCTAAAAAAGTAGCTCAAGCTTTTGTAGTTTTAATGATTTTATTAATTGGCTATTTACAATTTCACCAATTCCAAATGGGAGATTTTATTTCAATACTATATTTCACTATTATGATACAAATTCCCCTTGGGTTTGTTTTTTATAAGATTAATATTGCTCAAGAAAAGTCAGATTATCATTTTTTGAGTACAATACTTAAGGTAATTATGCTTTTTGGAATTGGTTATTTAGGCATCTTGTATTCCATTATTACTACTTTTTAATGTTATTTAATTTAAGTCTTTATACCATTATTCTCGCTTCAAAATCGCCAAGAAGACAACAGCTATTAAAAGAATTGGGCGTTGATTTTATTATAAAAACAAAAGAGATTGAAGAAGTTTATCCTTCGCATCTCAAAAAAAAAGCAGTTGCATTATTTTTAAGCGAGCTAAAAGCTAACGCATTTAAAAAGGATATAAAAGAAAACGAAATAGTGATTACTTCCGATACTATTGTATGCTTAGATAATGAAATTATAGGAAAACCAACCGATAGAGCAAATGCAATAGAAATGCTTGAGAAATTATCGGGAAAAAGGCATGAAGTAATTACTGCTGTCACACTTTTTTCCATCCAAAAAAAAGTTTCATTTTCTGTTTGTACCGAAGTATTTTTTAAACCGCTTTCCATGGAAGAAATTACTTATTACATTGATAATTACAAGCCTTATGACAAAGCGGGTAGCTATGGAATTCAAGAATGGATAGGTTACATTGGTATTGAAAAAATTATTGGTTCTTATTTTAATGTAATGGGATTTCCAGTAAAAGAAGTGTATGATGCATTGATTAAATTTTAAAAAATGGTTCTAAAAAACTACATACTCAACATTATTATTTTAGTTACAACAACCATTTGTATCGCTCAAAACCCTATTGAAAAAGAAGGCTGGACACTTACGTTTAATGATGAGTTTAATGATACGGTTTTAGATAAATCCAAATGGCAAGACTTTTTTTATTGGGGAGGTAGAAATTATGATAAAGACATTGTTTATTATGGTCCTGATCAATTTGAGTTTTCCGATTCTAGTTTATTGATTAAGGCAGAAAAAAAAGAATTAAGCCCTGGTATTCCTTATGTTTCAGGGTTGCTTGATGGCAACAAATCATTTAAACAACGCTATGGTTTTTTTGAAATTCGCAGTAAAAATCCCAAAGGGACAGGTTTTTGGCCAGCATTTTGGTTGGTAAGCACTGAACAATGGCCTCCAGAAATAGATATTTTTGAATTTTACACCAGCCATCCTGCAAATTGGAGTACTTCACTACATTGGAAAAACAAACAAGGAAAAAACAAACGACAAACAAAGAATTACAAAATTGATGCGAATTCTTCTACTGATTTTCAAATTTATGCAATAGAATGGACTCCTAAAAAAATAAGTTGGTATTACAATAACAAAAAATTTCGCACAATAAAAAAAGGTGTGAAAAGCATGGTTTTTCCGATGCACATCATTATTAGCAATGCAGTAAGTGAAATGAAAGGGATGAATCTTGATGAAGCAATTTTTCCTAACTATTTTGAAATAGATTATGTTAGGGTTTACCAAAAAAATGAATAAGGGGTTGTCTGGAAATAAAGTTTACAGAATTGACGCAGGAATTTTGTTCTTTTTCAAGACGTAAATGAGGCGAATAGCCATAGCTATTTAACGATTTTACAACGAAGAAAAAGGAGAAAAGAACAAGTCAAAATGTAAAGTTTATTTCCGGACAACCCCTAACTACTCTTTTAGCTTTATAATTTCAAAAAAATCGTCTGAATAAATTGTTGGATAATTGGTTGTTAATTTTGGTTCTTGTTTCTTGTCGAGAATTAAATAGTTAGCACCTCTGTTTACTAATGAATCAATAAAAGTTGCGGATAAAAGTTTTGAATGTTCAACTGTCCAGCCTTTTCGGTTTGTAAAATATAATTCTTGAGGAGATTCCCCTCCATTGATAATGATTAATGCATCTTTTTCAATTGATGCGGACGCTATTTGCTCTAAGTTTAATTTATAACGCTCACTGTCTTTGATAAAAAATTCATGCTGCTGATTGGCAATCCCCTCAAGACTTATCAAACACAAAAGAACTATGTTTAATGGTTTTGGTAGTTTAGAAATAAACAACGCTGCTAAAATGGCTAGGATAGGAGTAAAAGGAAGTACATAATAATTATGAGTTGCAAAAACATCTCCTGTTTTAATAACATAAAACATGAAAACAACAAAGAGTAATAAAAAACATAAACTATATTTTCTATTGTATTCTTTTATAAGGAAATAAATACCCAAAAGAGCAGCAACAAAACCAAGATAACCAGCAAAAGCACTGAAATAAAATTTCTGAAAAGTTTGAGGTATTACATTCAAAAAATCAGCAAATCCTTCTGCAAAACTTTTAGGAAAAAACAATTGATAATGAAATTTATCATAAACACTAGGAACCCAATAAAAATACCAGCTAAATGCTAATAAAACAACAAAACTTAACCCTAAAAAAAGTATAATTTTTGTTCTCATTTCAATTGATTTAATGGGCAAAACAAAAATAAATCCTACCAATAAATAACCACTAGGAAGTTTGCTTAAAACACCTAAACTAGTAAAAATCAAAAAGAGCAGAAAAGGGATAAGATTATTGTTTTTAAGGTATTGCAATCCATAAAAAATACCAATAAAAATTAGCGACACACTAAATGTATCAGGCATTATTTTGCGTGAAAATGAAAACCATATAGAAATCAACAAAAGTATGCTTGAATAAAGAGCTATTTTATTACTAAAAAAATGCTCAAGTATTTTATAAAAATAGAAAATACCTACGCTAGAAACAACCAAATTAATTATCCTTGCTAAGCCATCTGAGAAACCAAAAATTAGGGAAAATAAATAGGTTATAAAGTTATAAATCGGAAATTCTGATGCACTAATACCAGTTAATTCTCCAGCCATGTCAATTTTTGGATACAGCAATGATGGTGATTCTTGCACCATATTTCGGGTAACCATGTTGGTTATGGTTTGACGCCAATTATGCCCAGTTTCTATAGTAGGATTGGTAATCCCAATTAATCGAATGGCAAAAAATAAAATAATGATGAGCTTTAGAATATGAGATTCTCTGTGCTTTTTAAACTTGATTTCCACAAAAAAATTAATTAGAGTTTGTCTATAATGTATGACTTTTTACAATTAAGTTTTCGCCCCGATAATTATCGGAGGAGAACTGCGGACTTTACATACAGCCTCTAATTCGCTACTTCCGACATAAATTTGATTCTAAGTAAACGCATTTCATCTTCTGTGAAAGCATTATCAAATTCATAGAGGGCATCATCAATATTGTCTGATTCTGCTTCCATAAAATAATCAAACACTTCATCTTGATCAGCTTCGTCAATTTCTTCATTGATATAATAATCTAAGTTTACTTTTGTTCCAGATTGAACAATATGTTCTATTTCTGTAATTACATCTGCTAATTCAATTCCTTTAGCATCAGCAATGTCATCTAAAGCAATTTTTCTATCTATGCTTTGAATAACATATACTTTCAATCCTGATTTATTTACGATTGACTTTACTACCAAATCCATTGGTCGCTCTATTTCATTTTCTTCAACATAGCGTTCAATAACTTCAATAAATTCTTCTCCGTATTTTTCTGCTTTTCCTTGTCCTACACCAGTAATATTGGTTAATTCTTCAATAGTTATTGGATATCTTGAAGCCATATCTTCCAATGAAGGGTCTTGAAAAATAACGTAAGGAGGTAATTTTAGTTCTTTTGCTAACGATTTTCTAACATCTTTTAAAATGTTAAATAATGTTTCGTCAGTTGCCCCACTGCTTTTTTGTGGAGTAATAATATCTCCATCATCCACATCACTATAATCGTTTGGTTTAATAAGCGTTACAGAGGTAGGTTTTATAATAAATGCTTTTCCCTTATCGGATACTTTCAGCACACCATAATTTTCAATTTCTTTTGTCAAAAGTCCTTCAATCACACACTGTCTGACTATTGCCTCCCAATATTTATCATCTTTTCCCTCTCCTTTTCCTTTTCCAAACAATTTATGGTTATTGTAGTTGAATGCTTTTATTTCTGAAGAAGCATTTCCAGCAACAAAATATGCCATAAATTTCGATTTGAAATTTTCATTTAACCCCAGTACGGCTTGCAGTAATATTTGCACATCATCTTTCCCTTCAAATTTTTCTTTAGGATGAGCACAATTGTCGCACATTCCTTTTTCTTCACAATCATCAGAAACATATTTTTCCCCAAAATAATTAAGCAATTGCCTTCTTCTGCATACAGCAGTTTCAGCATAGGAAACCATTTCAAAAATAAGTTGCATACCTATTTCCATTTCAGCAACAGGCTTTCCATGCAAAAATTTTTCTAACTTTTCGATGTCTTTATAACTATAAAAAGCCAAACAAATACCTTCGCCTCCATCTCTTCCTGCTCTTCCCGTTTCTTGATAATAGCTTTCCAAACTTTTAGGAATATCGTGATGAATCACATAACGCACATCCGGTTTGTCTATTCCCATTCCAAAAGCTATGGTTGCAACTATAACATCAACATCTTCCATCAAAAACATATCTTGATGTCTAACTCTTGATGCGGAATCTAACCCAGCATGATAAGGCAACGCTTTTATTCCATTTACTTGAAGTAATTGGGCTATTTCTTCCACCTTTTTTCTGCTTAAACAATAAATTATACCTGACTTACCAATATGTTGACGAACAAAACGAATAATTTCTTTTTGAACATCTTTTTTAGGTCTTATTTCATAATATAAATTATCTCTATTAAAAGAAGCTTTAAAAACTCGTGCTTCTGTCATTCCTAAGTTTTTTTGAATGTCTTCTTGCACTTTAGGTGTTGCTGTTGCTGTAAGGGCAATAATTGGAACTCTATCTATGGCCTCTATGATGGTTCTTAATTTTCTATATTCAGGTCTGAAATCATGTCCCCATTCCGAAATACAGTGAGCTTCATCAATAGCAAAGAAAGAAATTTTAATGCTTTTAAGAAACTCTACATTCTCTTCTTTGGTAAGCGATTCGGGAGCTACAAATAACATTTTTGTTATTCCATCCATAACGTCTTGCCTAACTTGTCGTGATTCGGTTTTGTTTAAAGTTGAATTATAAAAATGTGCTATCCCTTCTTTGTTTGAAAACCCTCTTATTGCATCAACTTGGTTTTTCATTAATGCAATTAACGGAGAAACAATGATTGCTGTTCCTTCTAGCATTAGTGCTGGTAATTGATAACATAATGATTTTCCTCCACCTGTTGGCATAATCACAAAGGCATCATTTCCTTCTATAAGATTCTGAATAATAGCCTCTTGGTCGCCTTTAAAAGTATTAAATCCGAAGAATTTTTTTAACTGGTTGCTTAATGGTGCTTCTATAGTTTGCATCTAATTTTAATTATTTTTTTATGGGTTATATTTGTACATTAAAAATACGATTAAAATTTTTATTAAAATTCCTTTTTATAATAAAAATTATTAAAAATAATAATATGCTTACTAAATACTATTTTTATAAGTAGTTTAAACTGAAATTTTTTATAACTTGATTTTAAATAAATTTGTTCTAACTGGTCCAGAATCTACTGGAAAAACTATACTTGCTACTTTGTTGGCTAATCGTTTTGAAGCACCTTTGGTAGAAGAACAAGCTAGGTTCTACTTAAACAACTTAACTAAACCGTATGAATTGTATGACGTGTTAAAAATGGCTGAGAATCAACTTAAATTTGAGCAAGAAGCTATTAATCAAAATCCTTCACTACTTTTTATAGATACTGATTTAATTACGTTTAAAATTTGGTTAAAAATAAAATACAACAAAGAAATTGAATGGATAAATAATGCTATTTCCAATCAACCCAATAAACATTATTTTTTGTGCAATATTGATTTGCCTTGGGAAGCAGACCCATTAAGGGAGCATCCAAGAATAGAAGATAGGGAATTTATTTTTGAGCAACACCTCCATATTTTGAAGCAAAATGGATTTAGCTTCTCTATTGTTTCTGGAGATATTGAAACTCGTTTAAAAAAATGTGTTAATTTCTTGGAGAACTCAATTTAAGTATTACTTTTGCTCCATCTCATTGGGGTGCCTTACTTTTCAGGCTGAGATTATACCCATTTTTCTTGAGCAATTGAGAAAATTAACCTGATCCAGGTAATGCTGGCGTAGGTAGGACAATAAAAATCAAATTAAGTTAAACAAATACGATTGTTTAGCCCCTTAACTTTCGTCAAAAAAATTTTTTTATGAAAAAAATGATGTTTTTGGCGACTACACTATTTGCAGCTGCAAGTAGTTTCGCACAATTTTCAATTTATGGAACAATTAATGACTCCTCAGCAAATCCTGTTGTTGGAGCAACCATTAAAATTACCGATACCTATAAAGGTACTTTTTCGGATAATAATGGTTATTTTAAACTCAATAACTTAGACTCTGCGAGCTACGATATTGAAATTAGCTACATTGGTTATGAGACTAAAAAGCTAAAAGTCGAAAATCTCACAGAAAATCGTGAGTATAAAATTACCTTAAAAGAAAGTCAGCAAAACTTAGATGAACTTATTGTTGCTGCCACTAGAGTAAAAGAAAATGCACCAATTGCTCACTCCAACATTTCTTATAGCGATATAGAAAAAAATAACTTGGGTCAAGACATTGCATTTCTACTGCAAAACACTACTTCCTTAGTTTCTACCAGTGATGCCGGTGCAGGAGTTGGCTATACAGGTTTTAGAATTAGGGGTTCTGACGGGACAAGAATTAACGTAACCGTAAATGGTATTCCTATTAATGATGCGGAATCTCAAGGAACTTTTTGGGTAAATATGCCCGATTTTGCGTCAAGTACAGAAAACATCCAAATTCAGCGTGGTGTAGGTGCTTCCACCAACGGAGCAGGAGCTTTTGGAGCAACCGTAAACTTACAAACTACCACCTTAAAAGAAAATCCTTATGGAGAAATTGCAACTTCTTACGGTTCTTTTAATACCCAAAAATATACTGCTAAATTCGGAACAGGATTAATTAATAAACATTGGGCTTTTGATGGTAGAGCATCTTACATAAAATCTGATGGATATATTGATAGAGCTACTTCCGACCTAAAAAGTTATTATTTATCGGCAGGTTATTATGCAGATAAAACCTCTATTAAATTAGTCTATTTTGCCGGAAAAGAACAAACGTACCAATCGTGGTGGGGAACTCCTGAAAGTCGAATTACTGGCAACAAAGAAGATATGGAAACCCATTCCATGAACAATGGGTTGGATTCTGCTCAAACCCACAACTTATTAAATTCTGGTAGAACATACAACTTTTACGAATATGATAATGAAACGGATAACTACCAACAAGACCATGCTCAATTGTTGTTTTCGCATCAGTTTTCATCTAAACTAAGTGCTAATGCGGCATTACATTACACCTATGGCAGAGGTTATTATGAGCAGTTCCGAAATCAAGATAAATTTTCAAATTATGGTTTAGACCCTTTTGTTGCAGGAACAGACACTATAACTGAAACAGATGTAATTAGAAGACGTTGGCTCGACAACCATTTTTACGGTACAACTTATAGCTTGAATTATACTTCCTCTAAACTTTCGTTAGTTTTAGGTGGTGGTTACAACAGTTATGATGGCGACCATTTTGGAGAAATTATTTGGATGGAATATGCTAAAAACACCAACATTAGAGATAAATATTATGACAACAATGCACAAAAAGAGGATTTCAACACTTTCTTAAAAGCGGATTACCTTATAGGTGAAAAATTAACGCTTTTTGGAGATTTGCAAATCAGAACCATTGCCTACCAAACCAAAGGGATTGACAACGATTTAAGAGAATTAAATGTCGATACCAACTTTGTTTTCTTTAATCCAAAAGGTGGTTTAAATTATCAGTTTAATGATAAGTTGAGAGTTTATGCCTCGGTGAGTGTTGCCAACAGAGAGCCTGTAAGAACCGATTTTATTGACAATCCTGCCAATGAACAACCCAAACACGAAATGTTGGTAGATTACGAAGCAGGTGTTGGGCTAAAACTTAAAAAACTAGGACTAAAAGCTAATTTTTATTACATGGATTACACCAATCAGTTAGTTGTTACTGGAGAATTAAACGATGTTGGCTCTTCCATAAGAACCAATGTGGATAAAAGCTACAGAACAGGTGTTGAGTTAGAAGGAATTTTCTTAATCAGTAAAAAAGTGGCGTTGAATGCTAATGCTACTTTCTCTCAAAATAAAATCAACAACTTTACGGAAGTTTTGTATGATTATACTACAGATTTTGATGTTATTGAAAACAATTATACCAATACCGATATTGCTTTCTCTCCAAATATTATTGCTGCAGCAAGCATTCATTATAGTCCTATTAAACAAGTAAACCTAATGGTGCAAACCAAATATGTTGGCAAGCAATTTTTAGATAACACTTCAAACAACAATAGAGCTATAGCTGCCTACCAAACTGTTGATGCAAGAATTAGTTTTATTCTGCTACCAAAAAAAATGAAAGAATTATCTTTCCATTTAATGGTAAACAATATTTTCGATACGATGTATAGCAGCAATGGCTATACTTACAGCTATATTTATGGCGATTTAATTACCGAAAATTTTTATTACCCACAAGCAGGAACCAACTTTTTAGCTGGTTTGGTGTTTAAGTTTTAGAAAAAAAAATATCAATAAAAAAATAAGGTTTTATTATAAGATGGTAGTACTTTTGAAGTTTAACAATCTCCTTGGAAAGAACTCAATTTAAAGAATGAGGTGAAAAAAATAATATATTACTATATTATATAATATTCAACTCCAAATTCTTACTTTTTTATGAATAAAAACATCAACAATCAATTTACAGAATGGGTTAACCTCTATTCTGATAAGCTTTATTCGTGGGCGTTACATAAAACTTCTAACAAAGAAATAGCTGAAGATTTGGTACAAGAAACTTTTTTAGCTGCCTTTAAGTCGGTTAGTAATTTTAAAAATGACAGTCAACCTCATACTTGGCTATTTTCGATATTAAACAATAAGATTATTGATTATTATAGAAAATCAGCTAAAAATATTGAACAATCAATTGAAGATGAAGCTATAAGTTTAAAATCTACAAATTCTTTATTTGATAATAACGGAAATTGGGAAAGAACTTCAACATTTAGTGGAGAATCAAGTGATGAACATTTGTTAGATAATCAAGATTTTAATTTAATTCTCCAAAATTGTATTGGTAAATTGCCTGTTAATTGGAAGTTAGCCATTGAATTAAAATATCAACAAGACATAAAAGCTTCAGAAATTTGTAAGGAATTAAATATTACCTCGTCTAACTATTGGCAAATGATACACCGAGCTAAATTACAATTAAAAATTTGTATAGAAAAAAATTGGAATATTTGATATGAGCCTTTTAAAACTGTCATGCAAAAAAGCTACTGAAATGGTAGAACAAGATAAAATTGTTTCGCTTAGTTTAGTTGATAGACTGAAGCTTAAATTGCACATATCTGTCTGTAAAGCATGCAAAGTGTACCAAAAACAAAGTGATTTGCTAGATACTTTTTTTTCAAAATCGAAAGATTTAGACGATATCCCAACAGAAGAAAATCCTCAGTTAAAAAATAAAATTTTAAAACAATTAGATGAAAACCACTAATTTATGAAATAAGTCATAATCAAAATGTTTATCAACAACTTTGAATATTTCACATGGCAATTCCATTAACTTGTCCCGAGTATCTGGATGACAAATAAAAAACAATAAAAATACACACATGAAAAACACCATCCTTTTTATTTTTACAGCCGTTATTTTTTTTACATTCAGTTGTTCATCAAACACTTCAGAAGAAAACTTGGACGAAACAAGCCCAACACTTGAAGAAACCACTCAAGAAGCACCCAAAAGAAAATTTCCTAGTGCAAAAGAAAATGGGAAGTTTTTTACGGCTGATGAAAAACGCATGATGTATGGTGGAGAAGATTCTACTTGGCATTTTGATGTTTCTAATTTAACACTAAAGGAAGAAAATTTTCACTTTGGAATTGGTCGTGAAAAATTTCATGCTCTTATCAAACCTCAATACATTTCTGTGGAAGAAGCGAAAGAAGATACTGCTATTACTGACACCTCTCGGTTTTTATTTGTAAACATAAATGGTGATGCTCGTGCTTATAGCGTAGATTTATTGACACATCACGAAATTGTGAATGATGTTGTTGGTGGCGAACCTATTATGGCAGCCTATTGTGTGTTGGCAGATTTAGGAGCAATTTACACTCGAAAATATGGTAACAAAGTCTTTACCTTTGCATTAAGCGGTTACACTTATTTTGATGAAAATGTATGGGATGGGTTAGATGGTTTTGTTTTTTGGGATAGAGAAACCGAGAGTACATGGTGGCCACTTATTGGAAAAGCTGTTTCTGGACCAATGATTAATGCTGAATTAGTGGAATACAATAAAGAAAATTGGGAAGACATCACTTGGGCTGAAATTAAAGCCAAAAATATTTCTAATTTAAAAGTGCTAAAAAGTGGACAAACTATGGAAGCCCCAAAAAGCTGGAAAAAATTGAACGACAAACAAATTGAAGAAATTAAGGCTGCTCTTTAAACATGGAGCTGATTTTTATATACAACGCTCATTCAGGAAAAATAAATACTTTAATTGATTTTACACATAAAATGGTATCTCCCAATACCTATCAATGCCAGTTATGTTCGCTTACTTATGGCAATTTTGGGATGAAAAAAGATTGGAAAGACTTTTTAAATGAGTTGGATGGAAAAATTACTTTTTTATATCAAAATCAACTTCCAAACTTAAATTATACACCATCTCAAATCCCATGTATTTTAGTTAAAATAAATGATAATAATATTCAAGAAATTATTTCTACTAAAGAGTTGAATAATTGTTCAAACGTATTTGATTTAATGAAATTGTTAAAAAGAAATTATAAGTCATTTTTATAAAATACTTTGTTGATTTTTGTAATGAAATTCAATAAACAACGACTAATAAAATAATAAAATTATGGCTAACGATTATTACAATTCATCGGATTTAAAAAAATTTGGCGAAATAACTGAATGGAGTGAAGAACTAGGAAAAAAATTCTTTGATTATTACGGAAAAGTATTTGAAGAAGGAGCGTTGTCAGCTCGAGAAAAATCGTTAATCGCCTTAGCAGTTTCTCATGTGGTGCATTGTCCGTATTGCATAGATGCTTACACCAAAGATGGATTGCAAAGAGGTATTACCAAAGAAGAAATGATGGAAGCAGTACACGTTGGAGCTGCCATTCAAAGTGGGGCAACATTGGTACATGGTGTACAAATGATGAATAAACACAAAAAATTAAGTATGTAATTTATGGCAATAAAAAAATCTTTATCAGCACGAAAAAATGAACTTTCTAACCCCGAAAATCAATTGCATTTTTTAAGCAACGGTATTTTTAGAGAAGGTAAATTGGCGTCTTTTGAACAAAAAGTAAAAGCTGATAACGATTTCCCTTTACGTCCTAAAAAACTAGAGATTTTACAAATTAACGTAGGGTATATGTGCAATCAAGTTTGTGCTCATTGCCATGTGGATGCTGGTCCTGATCGTAAAGAAATTATGACGCGTGAAACCATGCAGCAATGTTTGGATATAATCAAAAGCACCAGTACTCATACACTTGATTTAACAGGTGGTGCACCAGAAATGAACCCAAATTTTAGGTGGTTTGTTGAGGAGGCTTCAAAAATTGGTGTTAAAGATTTTATTGTCCGCTCTAACTTAACCATTATTCGCTCCAATCCTAAGTATTACGATTTACCCGAATTTTTCAAAAAACACAATATTCATGTGGTTTCGTCTATGCCGCATTATACCAAAGATATGACAGACAGACAAAGAGGTAGCGGTGTTTTTAACCTATCTATTAAAGCATTGGAAGAGCTAAATGCTGTTGGATATGGAAAAGAAGGTAGCGGTTTGCAACTTGATTTGGTTTATAACCCTGGAGGAGCATTTTTACCAGGAAATCAAGAAAGCTTAGAAAAAGATTTTAAAAACGCCTTAAAAAAAGATTTTAATATTGAATTTAACCACCTTTTTGCGATAACCAATTTGCCTATAAGTAGGTTTTTAGAATACTTAATCGTTTCTGAAAATTACGAAGATTACATGACTACTTTAGTGGAAGCATTTAATCCAGCTGCTGTTGCTAATGTAATGTGTACCAATACTGTATCCGTTGGTTGGGATGGCTATTTATACGATTGTGATTTTAATCAAATGCTTGGTTTAAAAGTTGCTTCTAAAGTGCAACACATTAAAGATTACAACGAAAAGCTATTAACCAATAGAAATATTATTACTTCACAGCATTGTTTTGGTTGTACGGCTGGTGCTGGAAGTAGTTGCCAAGGAAGTGTGGCTTAAGATGCCCAACCAACCCTCCCGAAGGGAGGGCTAAAACGAATAAATGCAAAAAATAACCTACATATTACTGTTTCTTTTTACCATTCAACAGTCTATGGCACAAAATACTGCGTTTAAAAAAGTGTTGGATAACCATATTGCTCAAACTGTTCCAATTATTACGGTTGATTCCTTACGACAAAACACATCAAATTTTACCATTTTAGACGCTCGTGAAAAAGTAGAATTTGAAGTCAGCCATATCAAAAATTCCATTTGGGTAGGCTACGATTCTTTTAATTTATCACAAACCATTAAAAAATTAGATAAAAACAAGCCTATTGTAATTTATTGCTCTATCGGATACCGTAGTGAAAAAATTGGCGAACAACTCCAAAAAAAAGGATACAAAGTGTATAACTTATATGGTGGAATTTTTCATTGGGCAAACCAAAGTTTTGAAGTTGTGGACTCAACCAATAAGCCAACAAAAAAAGTACACGGTTACGATAAAAATTGGGGGAAATGGTTAACAAAAGCGGAGGTAGTTTATGGAAAGTAAAAACTTATTAATTGTTTTTGTGAAGAACATTCGACTCGGAAAAGTAAAAACCCGACTTGCCCAAACCATTGGCGATGAAAATGCTTTTTTAATCTATAAAGAATTAGTGAAAATTACTGAAAATGCTACCCAACAACTTCAAGATTGTTCTATTCAAATTTATTTTTCTGATGTTATTATAGAAACCAAATGGAAAGGCTATGAAAAATTTATTCAAAAAGGCAATGATTTAGGTGAAAAAATGCAACATGCTTTTGAACAAGGATTTAACTCGGGATATGAGAAAATCCTTTTAATAGGTTCTGATTTACCTGATATTTCAGCCTCAATTATTAAGTTGGCTTTTGATGAATTAGCGAACAATGATATTGTTTTTGGTCCTGCCGAAGATGGAGGGTATTACCTTGTTGGGATGAATAAACTTCATCCTGCTATTTTCCAAAACAAACCTTGGAGTAATGAAGAGTTATTATCCTTAACGCTAAAAGAATTGTCGGATTATAAACTACAACTGCTTCCATTTTTAAACGATATAGATGTATATGAAGACCTAATAAAATATCCTAAGCTGATGGCTTTAATTGAAATTACGAAAAATGTAAAGTATAATATGGATAACTAACTTTACGAACTTTTAACTTTATTAACTTTTAACTTAAAAAAATATGAGCTACTTAGAAACTACCAAAAATGTATATAAAGATGCAGCCTTAACGCCAGATGTGGGGCTTTGTTGCACTACCAATCCGATATGGGAACTACCCGGTTTAAAAATTCCAAAAATAATGCAAGAAATGAATTATGGTTGTGGTAGCACCGTACATGCACGAGATTTAACCAACAATCCCAAGATTTTATATGTTGGTGTTGGTGGAGGAATGGAGTTGCTGCAGTTTGCTTATTTCTCCAGACAAAAAAACGGTGTGGTTGGTGTAGATGTAGTTGACGAAATGCTAGAAGCTTCTAAAAAGAATTTTGTAGAAGCAGAAGCACTAAACCCTTGGTTTAAAAAAGATTTTGTTGATTTACGCAAAGGAGACGCTCTTAATTTACCTGTTGAAGACAACAGCATCGATGTAGCTGCTCAAAATTGTTTGTTCAATATTTTTAAAGAACAAGAACTCAAAAAAGCCATTGCCGAAATGTACCGTGTACTAAAACCTCATGGCAAATTGGTAATGAGCGATCCCACTTGCGAACAACCTATGAACAAAATATTAAGAAATGATGAACGCTTGAGAGCTTTGTGTTTAAGCGGTAGTTTACCAATTAACGAATATATAAAAATGCTGACTGATGCAGGTTTTGGAACTATAGAAATTAGAGCTAGAAAACCTTATCGTATTTTATCGCCCAACCATTACCCAACCGATGAACTGATTTACATAGAATCTATTGAAGTAGCTGCCATCAAAGACCCCATGCCTGAAGATGGTCCTTGTGTTTTTACAGGAAAAGCAGCCATTTATTTTGGTAGTGAAGCTTTTTTTGATGATAAAAAAGGACATACGTTATTAAAAAATCAACCATTAGCAATTTGTGATAAAACAGCTCAAGCATTTAAAAATATGCAACGTGATGATATTTTTATTAGTGAATCTACCTTTCATTACGATGGAGGAGGATGTTGTTAAAATAAAAAAATATGATACTAATTACATTAGTTATAGCCGTTTTATTTCTCTCCTACAGCAATGGAGCAAACGATAATTTTAAAGGAGTTGCTACCTTATTTGGAAGCAAAACTACAAGTTATAAAAAAGCCATTTCGTGGGCTTCTGTAACTACCTTTGCAGGTGCTATTGCTGCTTTGTTTTTAGCTCAAACATTAGTAAAAAACTTTTCAGGAAAAGGACTTGTTCCTGATGAACTTATCCTAAACCCTATTTTTGCTATTTCTATCGCATTAGGGGCTGCATTAACCGTTTTTATTGCTACTAAAATTGGTATGCCCATTTCTACTACACACGCTTTAGTTGGAGGACTTTTTGGAAGTGGAGTAATGGCTATCGGAACAGCTTTTAATTTTGCTAAATTAGGAAACACTTTTTTGATGCCTCTGTTTGTTAGTCCAATACTCGCAGCGTCACTAAGTTTAATAGTATATTTAATTTTTAGAAAAACCAGAAAAAAATTAGGTATAAACAAAGAAACATGCATCTGTATTTCTGAAAATGAAACAGCTATTCAAACCAATAATTTAAGCATTACTTCAGGTATTAGTAATAATATTGAGTTTTCAAGGTGTGAAAAAATTACTACAGAAGTTTATGCAGGCACTATTTTGGGAATAACTGCTCAAAAAGTGTTGGACACACTACATTTTTTGAGTGCCGGTGTGGTAAGTTTTGCAAGAGGGTTAAATGATACTCCTAAAATTGTTGGATTATTGCTAGTTGCTAATGCTTTTAATGTTCAATTAGGAATGTTTTTAGTGGCAATAGTAATGTTAATTGGCGGACTTCTAAACGCTAAAAAAGTAGGTGTTTTAATGAGTAAAAAAATTACGCCAATGAATCACGGTCAAGGATTTACCGCCAATATGATTACAGGATTACTGGTAACCACAGCGAGTATTCATGGATTACCTGTTTCTACAACACATGTTTCTGTGGGATCAATTTTTGGCATTGCTACAGCTAGCAAAAAAGCAGATAAAAAGGTTATTTACAAAATCTTATGGTCATGGTGTTTAACTTTGCCCATAGCTGCTTTTTTAAGTGCAGGCATTTATTATATTCTAAACTAAACTTATTATGAATAACTCTTTCCTTAAATTCTTTTTAATGATAACTGTAATTACTTCTTGTAGTTCCACACCTTCAAATCAAACTGCAGAAATTCAAACAATTAAACCCTCTGAAAATTTTAATACCTATTGGTATAATGGTGATGCAGAAATTACTTCGTATCAACTCGAACAAGCTAGATATGGAGAAATTCATACGGGAACTGCCGTTATGATTTTTGTTACAGAACCCTTCAATATGAACAAACAAGTAAAATCGGATAATGATGGAAAAGACGTTGAATCTGTTCTTAAACTTAACTTTACCAAAAAGTTTACTACAGGAATTTATCCTTACTCCATGATGACTTCTACCTTTTTACCCTTGTCGGATTTAAATCAACCTTTAGAAAAAATAACTTCTTCGGTGCAAGAATGGTGCGGACAAGTTTATATGCAAATCAATAGAAAGAACGATAAGTTGGATGTAAATTCTTACTCTTACTTTGAATCAGAAGGAGACCAACAATTAGAACTTCATCTAAACACCTTGGAAGATGAATTGTGGTCCAAAATTAGAACCAATCCTGATTTATTACCCGTTGGAAAACAACAAATCATTCCTTCGCTATTTTATTTAAGATTGATGCACCAACCATTAATGGCTTACGATGCAGAAATCACCAAAACGAATGAAAAAGAGCTGGTTAAATATGCTATTCATTATCCAAAATTAGACAGAAAACTCATTATTTTTTACGAAAATAATTTTCCACACAGCATTATAAAATGGGAAGAAACTTACCAAAGTGGTTGGGGTGAAAAAGCCGCTAATCTTACCACAAAAGCTACCAAAATGAAAACGCTAAAGATACCTTATTGGCAAAAGAATAGCAAATCAGATGCTGCTTTAAGAGATAGTTTGGGGTTAAATTAACATGAATTTAAAAACCTCCATAACATTAATTTTTATACTTTGTTTTTGTTTTTTTACTCAAGCACAAAGCCCATGGACGAAAGAAAAAGGTAAAGCATACATACAACTAGGAGCTTCGGGTATTTTCTTTAATAAAGCCCGAATTGATGGTAATAAAGTAAAATTAGGCACTAATTTTTCAGATATTACTACTCAAGTTTATGCTGAATATGGTATTACCAGTAAATTAGAAACACAATTGGTGTTACCCTATAAATTTTTGTATGCAAATGACAACAGAAGTTATAATAATTTTGGAAATATCACTTGGGGACTAAAATATTTGCTTTCAGACAAAAAATGGAAAGTTAGTACTGGGGTTCAATATACGCCTAAGACAAGTGATTTTGATAGTGAAACAGGTTTTAGTACTGGATTTAATGCCCACACTATTTTGCCTTATATCACCTTTGGTTCTAGTAAAGGAAAATGGTATTATTATGGAAATGTTGGCTACGGATTTTTAACCAATAACTATTCGGATTATTTAAGAATCAACATCGAAGCTGGATATAAATTCTCACCTAAAGGGCATCTTATTTTTGCCATCGATACTCGAAACATCATTAAAAAAGAAGCTGCTTTTTTTGAAGATACCCAACAATCTATTTTTTATTTGGATAGGCAAAATTATTATGGCATTGGATTAAAAGTCAATTATGAGTTTAAAAAGGATAAATTTGGAGTAAATACTTCTATTTTTGGTGGAATAGACAACGATAATGTTGCCTTAGCCCCTTCCTACAATTTGGGAGTTTATGTGAAATTGTAACCCATGAATAACTACTTCGAAATAATTAGCAACTCCTACTCAGGTTACTGGAATTACCTGAAAAATGAGCTTTTACTCAAAAACTCTTGGGATAATTATTTCTATGGGTTAATCATTATTTCTGTGGTGGTTTTTTTGTTGGAATTGGCTTTTCCTTGGAGAAAAAATCAGCCTATTATCCGTAAAGATTTTTGGCTCGATACATTTTACATGTTCTTCAATTTCTTTTTGTTAAATTTAATTGTTTTTATAGCTCTTTCTAATGTTGCCGAACAACTTTTTAAAGATTTCTTAGGATTTTTTGGATTATCCATCAACTCTTTTCAACTCATTGATATTGATGCTTTACCCAAAGTAATTGGGCTGCTTATTTTCTTTGTTATTACTGATTTTGTGCAATGGAACACGCATCGTTTGCTACATAAATCTAATTTTTTATGGAATTTTCACAAAGTGCACCATTCGGTAAAACAAATGGGATTTGCTGCTCACCTTCGCTACCATTGGATGGAACCTGTAATGTATAAATCGTTGTTGTATATTCCTATTGCTTTAATTGGTGGTTTTGATGCTCAAGATGTTGCCATAGTTCACTTTTTTGCCATTACTATCGGACATTTGAATCACGCCAATATTGGATGGGATTATGGATTTCTTAAATACATTTTTAACAACCCTAAAATGCATATATGGCACCATGCTAAGCAGCTTCCAGAAAACTTTAAAATTGGAGTAAATTATGGTATCTCTTTAAGTAGTTGGGATTATCTTTTTAAAACCAATTACATTCCGCACAGCGGAAAAGACATTGAATTGGGTTTTGATGGTGATGAGCATTTTCCTAAAGATTTTGTGGGTCAAGAATTTTATCCTTTAACTAAATGAATAACATAACTATTGGCTTATTTTTTATACGATTACTGCTCGGAGTAATTTTTTTAATGCAAGGTTTTGGTAAAGTATTTACTTTTGGCGTAGACAATGTATATCAAAAATTCTTTGTTTCTTACACCGAATTTTTACCTGAATTTTTAGTTCAAACAACGGCTTATTTTACCTCTTATGCCGAGTTAATCGGTGGATTTTTTCTTATTATTGGGCTGTTTAGAAATTATGTCTATTATGTTTTTATAGCGGTTTTATTGGTGGTGAGCTTTGGTCACGGAATTGCCCAACCAATATGGGATTTACAACATGTATTTTTTCGGGCAACTCTTTTAGCATTTCTCCTTTTTATGCCTCAAGAAAAAGATAAATGGGCTATTGATCAAATTATTAAAAAAATAAAACAACCATGAAAAATTTTAAATACATTCTCATAATAACTTTTTTAATTGTTGGTTTTAA